>ERZ1370068.2666-contig-1802_pt1 | contig 35855 bp, 61 predicted proteins | sample MGYA00561227_ERZ1370068 | MGnify/ENA primary metagenome ERZ1370068 (study PRJEB38410, sample SAMEA6850437) | metagenome | study: Metagenomic assessment of the ecological functions of the soil: analysis of the soil microbiota associated with the... | reverse complement strand
CTTACGTATTGCTTGAACTGCCGTACATCCGCCGCCTCCATCGATCCCAAGTGCCTCAAAGCGGGTTGCTCCGCATCGGCCCCCTGAACGATCTTGTCCCTGAGTTTTTCAACAAATTCATCCTCCCCCAACACCGCTTGACCCTTTACCTTTTCCCACGGCGTGTCGTACCCTTTCTCCAATCCTTCCTCGATGAACTGTCGGTATCGGCTCCGAGACCCGCCAACCTGTCCTAGTACCTCATGATAACTAACCCAAGACTCCTTGCGACCAGTTCCCCAATAACCCCTAGACTACTCCAGCGATAGCGTTCCAAAAACCTGAGCTGCTCCCGTCCGCTCCGCCTCTTCCATGGCATAATCCGCACCGGATTCAAATGAACATAGCGACTGAGTTCCAACAAGTAACTGTCTTTCTCCACCAACACGGCCTTGTATCGCCCTTGATAAAGATGGCCAACCCTTCGATGCCGCCGATTGTACCCTCCCGTATACCCAATATTGAAATGCCTCATAAACTCGGAAAGATTCGCTTTAGGGGTCTCCGCGATAAAATGAAAGTGGTTGCCCATCAGCACATAGGCGTGAAGCTTAACGCCGTAGATCTCAATCGATACTCTAAGCTTCTCTAAAAACAGCGTCCGGTCGCGGTCGTCTCGAAAGATCGCTCGTCGATCGTTACCCCGGCAGGTCACGTGGTAGTAAGCATGAGGATAAGCAATCCGTAGCGGTCGCGCCATAGATTTCAACTATCACCAGAATCGTGTAAGTCGCGGGTGATTTGACCCTAACTCCGCCCTTCCGTCCCTTTCGCGCTTAACGCATTGGCGCGCTCAACCGCGGCGTGCCGACGGGTGCAGCGCCTGGTTAGCCGGCTCACTCCAGGCGAACTATAACCGCCGGATGTACACTCACCTTCTGCTTCCGCGCGCTCATCTCCTCTGCATACCACGTCACCTCGATCGGAAGAGGAGCCCTGCTTGAGCGCTGAATGATTGCGTGACCAAGAGCATTGACCAGTCCGTTGGCGTGTATCACTACTAGGGATTATAATAAGATACTGTCTGTTGACGGATTCAGCTCTCGGACAGGTCAACAAGGGCTCCGCCACGGACTCCCGCTACGATGCCCTCGGCGATTTGGCAAACGAACCCGCGTGTCGCGCAATGCCACGTCCTCATTTAAGAAGAAGAAATGAGCTCTTCGTGAGGGTCGGCCTCAGGACGAGGGCGCAGTTCAAGCAACAATCGAAGGACTGGCGGAGACGACGACCAAAGTTATCCTCGCCCGTAGTGCCCATCTTCCTGAACCCGTCGATGTCCGCCGCCAGTACTCGCGCTCAGCCACCATTGCACGATGAGGAGGTTTATCACTGCCGGGATGTAGCATTTGACGTATCCATGCCCAGACTGGCCCGGTACGACATCGATGGCACAATCGTCCACCACCGGCTGAGTCGTCGCCAGAACCGAGTCTTATCGTAATCTCGACCTGAATGTGTCCGGTGCTTATCGGCTTCAGCGCGTGGGCTTGGTCAACCCCGTCGGTAGATACCTCCGAGTCTCAATGCCGAAGATTAGGACACCTCACCATCGGCATTATGAACCCTGACAATCGCCTTCGAAAAGCGCGCGCTTATCAGCATCGCCGGTTCTCGCCTCGATCGCGACGTTCCTTCTCCTTGAACTCCAAGTAGAGATCCTCTTCCCCTACGATCCTGCACGAGTTGGTCGAGGTCCAGTTCACACCGGAGCGACTCAGGAAACTCTGCAGTGCTTTGTTCATGCGCCGAACCTAAAAGAAACCTGGAGCGACCTGCGCGCTTGCCCGGCTAACGACCGAACTGAGCGAACACGGGTAGGCGAGGGCAGACAACCGCATTCACCCTGAACCGTTGCCGCCTGCCCGTGGTTCGCTCCAGTGATTTTGTTAGCCGCTTTGTTGCGTGCGTCTTCCTTGCACCGAGAGTGTCCCCGGGTCACACGACGTGAATGCGATGTGATCCTGCTCGAATGTCAGCTTGCGTTTGAGTCCATCGCGCCAGGCAATCGCTTCGAGTTCGACCCGGACAGCGTCCTCGACGGGAATCACGGGTCGCGCCTCGAATACAAAAGCAGGCCAGGTCGAGCATACCTTGTGAACGGTCGCCGGATCGTCGCAGTCCACCAACATATGCCCACCCCACTCGCCCACGCGCACCACGAACAACTCGATCTTGAAATTGGCGGGCGCCTTCCATTGACGTGAAAACCTCCAGGATCCGCTTCTGGGCATTCTCGTACTCCGCAGGCGATCCTTGCGTGACGTTCGAACCAGCTGATCATGTATTTCATCGGTATTCTCCTTTATTGAGTTGATGTCATCGGAACGGTTGTCGTTTAAACGGGCTAACGTTTTGGGTGAGCGGCGCGTTCCTCAGCGTCCTTCTCAACCCAAGGGTTAGGCAACGTGCAATGATTAGATGATCCCTTACAGCCCTACTGCCCCTTGATCCCAAGCTCCCGTTGCGTCTCTCGGAGAATCGAGAGATCAGCGACCTCGCTGAGGGGAACGTCACGGTTAATTTTTAAAGCCTTGGTTGACTCTTCCATCGCGACGCGAATTCCCTTTTCACACGCGCTGCCGTCGTCATCGAAGGCTTTCACCACGCTTTCGTGAGTCGCCGTAGCCACCTCTCGATTGATCTTCAGCCACTCCGTCAGGAACTGAATCGTTCCGTCACGATTTCCTCGAATATAGCGGGTGGCCTTGATGCCGGCTCTGATGACTCGCTTGATTTCATCCGGGCTTCTTGGATTTTCTTCGCACCGGCTATTAAACCCGTCTCGGGGGAAGCTGATGATTTCGTTTGCTCTAGCAGCACATTGAAGCCCTTGTTTTTCGCCTCAAAATCAAATGGTGGGCTGAGAGCGTGGCATGAACGATGCCTTGGGTGAGCGCACAAACCGGGCTCTGGCGGGCCGATGCTGACCAACTTTATATCCCTCTCCGGGTCAAGGCCAAAGTGCCTCGCTATCATCCGCGTCATAAAATCGGGCGGCGACCCTGCACTAAGGGATCCCGATTGTCTTCCCTTTAAGCCTCGGGACCGATTTAATGATTCGGCTGGGCAACGGAGCACGTTAACAGGCACCGGCACGTGGCAGGCCACGACCTTGACCGGCAACCCGGAAAGCGCTGCTCGAACCATAGCGGCGATGCCCACGCCGTAGTCAACCTCGCCGCTCGCTATCGTCGCTCTGGAGGCACCCCCGGCAGAAGAAATCACGGATGATCTCGGCCTCGACTCCCTTCTTCTTTGAGAAAGCCCTTTCTATAGGCCATGGGAAAGGTCATAAACACGCTGCCCATGCCTGGGATGCTGATTCTGATCTTGTCTGCTGCTTGGACTGATGTCTGAAGAATAAAAATAGTCAGCACGACTACAAAACTCTTCGCCATACGATACCCCCACATTTCCTACCTGCCTAACGAGACACAATCAGCGACCGCGAGCCTGCGCGCGCCACAGGCAGCGTCGATGGCAAACACTCACAACATCAGTCGCAGCCTTGCTTGCGGTTCGCTGCAGCATGGTTAGGCGGTTTCCGCAAAGAGTCATGAATGTCTTTAGCGACACCATCAGCCGACGAAGCCGGTCTGTTCCAGATGTGCCAAGATCGTCTCCGAGACGGCCGCTGCTGGAGCCTCACGCGGCGGGAAGCTTTGGCCGACATCGTTCAATCAAGAGTGCGGCGGTAAGGGGCAGAGAAGAACCCCTCCATGCCCTCCGACGTGGCTGGCCTGTCGTCAGGAAATCCGAGCCGCCCTGAATCATCAGCGCGTTGGTTGATCCGGTCTAAGGTCTCCACGCTTTCCAAACGGCGTTGCAAATCATCGGTCTTGTTTGAGCGCAGGTCACACGATAGCGACCTTAGTCGCCGTCGATTCTCAACATGTTCGCCCTGGAAAAGAGTCTCGTCTGTAGCGGGGATCGCCCGCGTTCATGTCTCCAGCTTGCCTGCGATATGCGTTAGGTGTGATCTCCGTCCAGTCAGGGGTTCCGGAAGCTTTTGCCGTCGCCTCGAACTCAGCATTGTTTCAGAACCAGCCCGAGGACTCCAGGGTGTTCCACGGGATGAGGGCAAAGCCTCGTCGGATCTCTTTGCGCACCGCTTCAGCACCTTGGTCGAGCGCCACGAACCACTGATGCCAGCGAAGCGGCGCGCCTGGGGAGAATGCCGGCGGCTGCTGAATTTGCGCGCGCGGTTGATATGCCGGCGGTATATACCCACCACGCTGAGGACGCGCGCAGGATAAAAGCGCGTGCCAGCGTGTAAGCCGCCCGCGCGCCCCAATCATGTCCAACAGCAGCAACATGCCGTAACCCCCTAACGCGTCAGCTAGATCGATTGCGCGTCTTGGGCCAAGGCGACGCCCCGGGACCGATCACGCAGCGGAGTCTCTGACGAGCTGAAAAACGAGTGAGACCAAACCCTCGCGTAAAGCCGTGCGGTGCGGTTCGATAGGCCCGCCGCGCGAAGCAGCGGAGCTCACCCTGCGCCAGCCTCCCGATCGTGTCGTCCGGCCACCCATGCAGAAGGAGCACTGGCGCGGCTCCTCCGGCCGTCCTCGCCTATCTTCATAGCTGATTTTGCAGCAGCCTCGTCTCGATGTGCTTAATCGACATCACCAAAATCGGGGACTTAGACGGCTCAGACTTCCTAAACAGCTGGATATGCTCGAAAGACATGGAGCTAATTTGCGAGGCTCCATGATTGGCGGTGTTGCCAGCTCTTGTAGACCGCCTCGAGACTGTAACCGTCGGGATCGAAAACGTTCGCAGCGTAATAACGGGGATCGTAATACAGGCGCGCGCTGGGCTTGCCGTTGTCGGTCGCGCCCGCCGCCATTGCTGCCTCGTAGAACGCGTTCACCTCGGCCTCGCTCTTGGCGACAAAGCCGATATGCGCAGCCTTGGCGTCCGCATCGCCCTGCCTGAGCCAGAAGAATACGCGGCCGTCCCGTCCGAAGCCCTTGAGGTCGGGATGTCCTTCGGGGCCATCCTTGCCGTCGTAATCGATGGCATGCACGATGCCGAGCGGCTTGAGAGCCGTCTCGTAAAAGGCAATCGATCGATCGAGATCCTTGACGGTTATGAAGACGTGGTCGAGCATGAGGTGTTGCTTTTATTCATTGATTGTAAGATGCGCGAGCGACGTCTAACGTCCCGGTTCAGGCGCGCGCCGCTTTTGCGGGTCGCTCTGCAACCGGCGGTTAGGGCTAAACGGAAGTGACAATCACGAAGCGCCGGTTCCATGCTCTTTGGGTCTTGATCGCGGCCGCTTCCGGTAAACGGAGAAATTGATCAGCGTCCGCGGTGCTTTCGCACCCCCGGTGCCACCCATGATTGCGCCCGAAAGACGGTGTGCCCCAAATCACCCGGCAGTGACCGATCTCAATGCCCGGGACTGAATTACGTCGATCTCGGCCTCGCCGCTTGCAACGAACGCCCCAACCGCGCCAGTATTAGGGGCAAAGACGCCTCGACTTCATCTCGTTCGCGATGCCTAGGCGATCCAGACACCCGCGAAATGATGGCCGCTCGCGCCACCGTCCGCGGGTTGAGATAAGGTGATCGACTTGCAGCGAGGAGCGTGCTTCAAGGCATCGGGCGACGAGATATCTGGTCTAGGGGGCCTTGCGAACAGCCACGCTGATCCCAGTGCTGGCAATCGCAGTTACGGCATTCGCCGCAACCTTGCTGTCCTTCTCACCAAGCCGTCGATCCTCGGTGGGGAGCGATGACAACGTCAACGCAGCTTCGCCGCCTCCGGCGCGCGTAACGGTCGCGCCGCCGGTCGCAAACGTGATCAGGAGCTTATGCCCAGTGGCGCGCTTCCAAACTTCGGTGCGAGTCTTCCATGACCGTTTGCATTCCGTTGGCGCACAGAACCTTGATCTCAGCGGATTCCGCCGTGCTTCCGAGCCCAGGCAGAAAAATGATTCCGATATTTGCCACTGCGACAACTGACCGAATGTTCTACCGCTTTCTCCTCCGAGTTGATGACCGTCGCGCCTAACTATAGAGCCCACTGCCACGATTCCGGCAGTGTATTAGCGTAAATTCCTCGTAAGTCAAAAAAACAAAACTGGATGCAATATCAGTTATCTACCGTGAACTTGTCAAGGACTATTGATTTTCCCAAACGCTGCCAAACCGGCAGTGTATGAGGATATCAGCCCGCAGTGTATTGGGATAACGGACGGCCGCTCAAAGCCGATCCGCAGGGCTGATTAACGCCGCGACCGCCACGATTCAGAACGTGCGTGTAGATCATTGTCGTGCTTTGATCCAGAAAAGAATTCACCGCGGAGGACGCGGAGTTGGAAAAATTCGAACTCCGAAATTCGAATTTCGAAATTTTACTCTGCGGACTCGCGTCTCTGTAGTGAAGATGACTATCGGAGAACCGGTTTTCTCTCTTTTGGTTGCGGCACCGCCGCGCTAGGAAAATGTAAGTTAGTTAAATTGACATCCGTTTCGTGAGGGACTATAGCTCCGGCCATGCGCTACGGGTTATTTTATTTGCCGTCATCGCTTCCCACCACTCGCGCAGAAGGGAGCGAGCGGCTACGCACTGTCGTGGAGCAAGCGGGGTATGCGGAACAGCTCGGCTTCGATTCGATCTGGCTCGCGGAACATCACTTTCATTCCTTCGGCGGGCTCTTTTCGGCCACGCCGGTCATCGGCGCTGCGATAGCCCAACGAACCACCAAGATTCGAATCGGAACTGCGGTGATTCTGTTGCCGTACCACAACCCGCTTCGGGCTGCCGAGGACTATGCCACCCTCGACTGTCTGAGCGGGGGCAGACTCCAGTTTGGGATCGGCCATGGCTTCGTGAAGTGGGAGGCGCTGACGTTCGGAATTCCGCCTCGATGAGCTGCGCGACCGTTTCCGGGAAAATCTGGAGGTGATCCTCAAGGCCTGGAGCGAGCCGGTATTGAACTCACAAGGGCCGCTTTCACGAATACCATGGCGTTGAGGTCTGGCCGCGCCCGGTGCAGGAGCCGTATCCTACCGTCTGGATGGCGGCGACCACGTCTGTGGAATCTTTCGAGACTATCGGGACGGTATGGATTTAACATGATGCTCATACCCTTCCTGAATGAGGTCCGAAGAGCTTCGTTCCAAGGTGCAGAGGCTTACTTCAAGCGCGCGGCAGGCTGGCAGGACACAACCCGTCAACGGCACGGGTGCTGGGCGTAGATCACGTCTACGTAGGTGAAAGTTCGTCGGCGGCGCGCGGCCGCGGCCGCAGGGGACTCGCCGAGTATCAGCTCGGCGGCAAGCCACGCGCATAGCTTGACGCCGGGGATGGCTGATCCTGAGTCCTACCGCAGTCACGAACGGCACCGGCGCACAGATGAAGCTGACTCACGTTCGACGAACTGGTCGATCAAAAGTCGCGTGCTCGTTGGCGGCCTGCAGAAGAAGTGCGCGAAAAGGTGGAATACGTCCGCGAGCGGCTCCACCTGACGGACCTGGCTGGGAACTTCGCGCTGGGCGGCTTGACCGACGACCAAGCGGCGCGCATCGATGCGCCGCTTCATCGGAACAGGTGGCGCCGAAAGTGCCGGGAGTGAACCCAATGCTGAAAAACCCAAGCTGATCGAAGGCCACTACGAATGCCGCCAGTTTTGACGAGACTCTTCCAGTCTTCACCGATATCCTCGGGATGGAAGTCATTCAACAACGCAGCGATACCGAATGGGTCGTGAAGCACCCAAATACTGGCTGGTCGATGGTCCTGCACGCAGCCGGAGCCAATGCTGAAAGACAAACCGCTGATGAACCATTATGGCTGGAGAGTGAGCAGCCGCGAGGAAGTGGACAGGGCTCAACAATACCTAAAAAAGTTGAAAGATCAGTACCGCTTGCCCGTGTCGGCAAACCGTGCCTCTTGCACATCGCCTATTCTTTTTACTTCGGCGAACCGGGAGGCAACTCTTTGGAGATCGAGTACCATGAGCCCGAGCATGCACAAAGCGTCGGCGGTTTACGGGCCGCACTGGCAGAAACCCTATGCCGCAGAAAATTCGCGGGCAAAGGCTACGTTTGCCAGGGTCTTTCGCACGGGACACCTTGAATGCGACGATGGGAAGAAGGATATCTCTACCGAGGGCTTTATCGGAGAGGTGTTGGGCTTGGAACTGGTTCCGCTGCCGCCGGAGCTTCCTGTGCTCTACCTGAAGGACGCGTTCAATCCCTTGGTATGTCGTAGTCGTGCCGCAGAAAATTCGTCGCTATCTGAACGAGAACAGCCGGTTTACACTGGAGATCGATTCTTCGGAGGCGGTGCGAGAAGCCCATCAAGAGTTCGCAAAAATCGGCAGCGACGTTCGTCTCGCTTACCTCGGAGAGCTAAGAGAAGACGAACGATAGAGTCGTATTTTTTCTACAGCGACCCAGAACAAAAATTGGTGGGAGATAACTGCGGGGAATAAGTGCCGCTCTCTGGCGGCGTCGATTCCATTTGACCCGCCACGTGTTCGCGAGTAGAATGAAGTAATGGACAGGCATCGTGTTGGCGCTCCCTGACTCCTGATGGTATAAAGACTCAGTTTAAAAGTCCAGCTCGGCAATTGAAGGAGGTGTTCTATGGCTAAACCGCAAAAAGAAGTTCCCATGGCTTCGGTCGAACAGATGCGGGCGGCGTTCCACGAGCGCATGCACGCGAACCACATGTACGGCCTGTGGGAGTTGGCGAGTCAGATGACGCCTCATCCGCAGCCCAAAATGATCCCCTATATGTGGCCGTGGTCTAAGCTCAAGTCGATTGTCGATGAGTCAGGCTCGGCGGTGCCTGTGGGTGAGGAGCGCCGGGCATTGCAGCTTTTCAACCCCGGACTCGATGGCCGCTGGGCGACGACAAACAATCTTATCGCAGCCGTACAGGTACTTTTGCCGGGAGAGGTCGCCCGCGCCCACCGCCATTCGCCGACGGCGATCCGCTTTATCATTGAAGGGAGCGGTGCCTATACCGCTGTCGATGGCGAGCGTGTCTACATGGAGCCGGGAGATCTTATATTGACGCCGAGCTGGGCCTGGCACGACCACGGTAACGAAACGAAAGGAGCGTGTCGTCTGGATGGACGGGCTGGACATTCCTCCCTGATCCAATCTTTGGAGGCGATGTTCTTCCAGTTCTACAGCGCTCAGCAGGTACCGCGACCCGGCCGGCCAACGCCTCCAAGCAGCTGCACGGCCACGCGCATTTGAGCCCGACCTGGGTGAAGGAGAAACCTCAATCCTCGCCGCTGCTTCTTTACTCGTGGGATCGCACCTGGGAGGCGCTCACTGCGCTTCCGCGAACATGAGGAAGCCCCTTCGACGGCTATCGCTCTTGAATACCGCCACCCGCAGACGGGCGGCCCGGTGATGCCGACGATGGCGTGCTGGGCGCAAATGCTGCGCCCGGGCGAGCATACGAAGGCGCACCGCCATACCGGCAGCGCAGTCTACCATGTCGTTCGAGGCGAAGGCGCGACGGTTATTGATGGGAAGCGATTCGTCTGGAACAAAGGAGATATCATCGCTCTGCCGCCCTGGGCGCTGCACGAACACGCGAACACCTCGGGGAAGGAAGATGCTGTGCTCTTCTCGATCCAGGACACGCCGGTGCTTCAGGCGCTGGGCCTCTACTACGAGGAGCCCCTGAGCGAAAACGGCGGACATCAGAAAGTGACTTCAGAACTTTTCGCCTGATTGATCCGCAGCGCTGGGGTTGTGGCTTCCTAAGCCCCACGCAATCTCGGGTCGAGCTTATCACGGACGGCATCGCCTAAGAGATTAGAGGCGAAAACCACCAGGCTGATGGCAATTCCAGGGAAAAGGACAAGCCACGGCGCCTTCTGGGCAAATTCGGCTGCCGAGACGGAAAGCATCCTTCCCCAGGAAGGATAGGGTTCTGGAATTCAAGTCCCAGAGAAACTCAACGCAGCTTCGACGAGGATGGCGCCGCCGAACTGGGCAGTCATCAAGACGATGAAAGGGACCAATCGTATTTGGCAGCACATGACGGAAAGCTATTCTCGAATTTCCGACTCCCAAGGCCCTCGCCGCCTCGATATAAGCGAACTCGCGAATCGCGATGACGCTTCCACGAATCACACGCTGCGCCCTCGGTATGATGGGCACAGAGATGGCTACAATGACGTTTCCGATAGAAGGTCCAAGAGCAGCGGCCATCACCAACGCTGGAACCAGAGCGGCAATCCCTGCAGGATGTCCATCATGCGTTGCGTCATCAGGTCCAACCATCCACCGAAGTAGCCCGAGATGACCCCAATAATTCCTCCAAACACGGCGCCGAGAAGGGTCGAGGCGATCCCCCACAGCGAGAGAAATCCTAGCGCCATAGATGATCTCGGCTGTAGATGTCTCGTCCGAGATTGTCCGTGCCGAACCAGTGGGCGCGATCCGGACGAGCCAGAGTATGCTCTGCATCTGTCCGGATAGGTCGTGTGGTCGCAAGAGTCTTCTGCAAAAGTGGCGGCCAGTACCAAGACTCAAAGGAGAATGGCCGCGAGCGCTCCAAGGGCTTCTCACGACAGAAGAGGAAAAGATTTTCCGCTGCATGTGCCGTGCGGTGAGAAACTTGTCGATACTGTCAAACGAAGATCCAGCAGCTACCGCCTACGTTCATGTCTGCACCTGACCTGGTAGCGGATGCGTGGGTCCAGCCAGCCGTAAAGGAGATCTGACCGTTAGATTGGCGATGAGCACGACGATCGCCATGAACATGACCAGGTTTTGAACCACGGGATAATCGCGCCAGAGAATTGCGTCGACGAGATAACGGGCCACGCCGGGAAGGTTGAAGACCGTCTCTGTGACCACCAGCCCCCGATCATAAAGGCAAACTCAATGCCGATCACGGTGATCACGGGAAGGGTGGCATTACTCAGTGCGTGACCGAAGACCACGATCCACTCGCGCTGTCCCTTGGCCCACGCGGTGCGGATGTAGTCTTCACGCAGCACGTCCAGCATCGAAGAGCGGGTGATGCGCATGATCAGCGCGGAGCTGCGATAGCCTACTGGCGAGCGGGAAAGAGAATTGCAAGATATGGGCTTTAAAATCTTCGAACCGGCGAGACGTAAGTCATGGAAGGAATCCATCCCGAAATAAGAGACTAGGAACAGGATGATCACCATGCCCAGCCAAAATAGAGGGCATAGACAGCCCTGCAAGGCTCAGGGTCCGCAACAGGTAGTCCGTAACCGTATCCTGCCGGATGGCGCTCAGCACACCGACTGGTACCCCAGCAAAACCGCAACGAGAAGCGCCAGGATGGCCAACTCAAGGGTGACAGGAATCCGGGGCTTAATCACTTGCCAGGCCGGGATGTCGTAGCGATAGGAGTTTTCCAGCTCTCCTCGCACGATGTCTCTGAGCCAGCGGCCATACTGGACCGGGATCGGTTGGTCGAGGCCGAGCTGCGCGCGATCTCCTGCTTGGCTGCAGGATTGACGAATCCAGCCGAGGCGAAGAGAATGTCAACGATATTTCCGGGGACCAGTCGCAGGAGAACAAAGATTACGACGGACATCCCAAACAAGGTCAGGAAGGCCGTGACAACGCTGGAAGAGATAGACGTACACGCCTTCTACTTATCCAGCCAGACCTCTTGCATGCGTCCGTAGTTGTAAATCGACTGGTGCGGCACGACGTTCTTCACGTAGGGCCACATCACCACATACTCCTTGCTCCACCCGAGCATGAGCCTGGCGCCATCGAGCTGGAGGCGCTTGTCGATCTCGTTCACCAACTGGAGGCGCTTTTTCTGGTCGAGTCGTCTGTGACTGCTTCTCGATCAAGCTGTCGATTTCCTTATTGCAGTAGTCGGAGTAGTTCCGCGCAGAGCCACACTTGAAGTTCTCGTAGAAGTTCGCGTCAGGGTCGTCAGGACCGATGCCAGTCGTAGTAACGGCCACTTCAAACTCTCCGCGCGTCATCTTCGGATGCCACACTCCGGTCTCGATTTGCTCGAGGGTGGCTTCGATCCCGACCTGCTTGAGTTGGTCGATTATGAAACTTCGCAATGTCGACATAGATCGCGATCGCTCTGGTCGAGACCGAGACCTTAAGCGGCTTTGACGGCCCGTACCCCAGCTCGGCGAGGAGTTTTGTTGCCTCTGCTTTCTGCTTGGCCGGATCGCCAAAGCCGGGAATCTTTTTCTGCTCGGCTTCAGATAGCCCCCACACGCCGTACGGCTTCGGAAGCATCACACCGCCCATAATCGCCGCACCCTGCCGTCCGGCCTGGATGTACCCTTTGCGATCGACAGCGAGACTGATTGCCAGCCTAATTTTTGGATCTTTGAACAGTGGCCTCCTGAAGTTGACGACGATATGATCATTGACGTTTGTGCTCGTCTCGATCATCACGAGCTGGGGCACCGCTTGCTTCGTCGTCTCCGCAGCTGTTTTGGCCACTTCCCAGATAAACGGAATATCCTGACGTCCGGTCTGGAGGGCTGAGTATCGGGTGCCGCGCTCCTTGATAATTGTGTAACGGATTCCGTCAAGATAGGGCCGGCCTTTCACGAAGTAGTCAGAATTTTTCACTAGCTCGATCAGTTCGCCCTGGCGATACTCTTTGAGCTTGAACGGACCGGTGCCAACGCACTTGGTCCGCAACTCCGACAACGGTACGTGGGCAGGATAGATCGGCGCGTAGCCCGAGGCCAGCATCAGGAGGAGCGACGGTTGAGGCCGCTTGAGCCGGAAGATCGCGGTCTGCGGCTCGGTGGCATCGATCGACTCCACATTGTCGTACCAAAGCTTGCGCGGGTTCACGCCGGAGCTTGGCGGTCACTCCTTCGACCTCGCGAATGGTATCGAAGGTATATTTGACATCTTTGGAGGTAAAGGGTTGGCCGTCGTGCCACTTCACGTCCTTCCTGAGGGAGAAGGCCAGGCTCTTGCCACCGTCCTGCCACGACCACTTCTCGGCCAGCTCGGGAATGATCGTGTCCAGGCTCTCCTGCTTTTTCAGTGGATCGAAGAGCATCAGATTGCTGTAACAACGGCATCATCGGCCAGACTGCGGAAATCGTGGTTTCGTCGTGGATGGAGAAGCTAGGCGGCGCTTCGATGAGTGGCGTTCAAGATGCCTCCCGCCTTCGGGGCCTCGGCGGAGTTCGCCGCCGAAACTGGGAGGAGCGCAAGGATTGCGCAAACCAAGAGCCTCAACCTTCGGCTGTTCATTAGAGAACCTCCTCTCGCGGTGAGATCGTTGGAATCGGGCAGAGCCTATCCGAATGCTATCTGTTATGTCAAATCAGGATCAGTACTTCGCACCCTATTGGTAGTCCACGAGACACGAACGCGGATGATAATATTTTCGTTTGACCCATCAACTCCCCGCGAGTTAAATAAGCGGCTGACTGGTTTGATTCCGCGAGCGGGGTCTAGGCTGTTACATAATCACGAAGCACGATCACGAATATGCTTCATGCCATCGAGAAAGGAGCTTTCATATGAGGCCTATGAGAATTACTTGCTCGGTTCTTGTCTGCTTGATCGTTTTACTCTTCGCCGTTGAACCTGCTCGCGCCATTGAAAACGTCCGGGTCGCCTATCCTTCGATGAGCACTTCGGTGTTCTGCCTCATCATCGCCCAGAAAGAAGGCTACCTGAAAGAAGAGGGGCTCGATGCGCAGCTGCTCAGTATCCGCGGCGAGATCGCAATCAGAACGACTCTGGCGGGTGAAGTCGATTTCTTTACCAACGCCGGCAGCGCTCTGGCGGCGGCGGTCAGAGGTGTCCCAGTCAAAATCGTCACGGTGTTTCAGGACAAGCCCGGATGGGATTTGATCGCCCAACCCGACATCAAGTCGGTGGCCCAATTGCGCGGGAAGAACATCGCCGTTATGTCTCCGGAAGGCTCTCTGGCCGTCGTCGCAAGAGAGATCTTGAGAAAAATGGCATCGACCCAACGAAGGATGTCAATCTCGTGACCATGGGAGGGACGAAGTGCGCTTCCCGGCACTGCAAACAAAGTCCATTCAGGCGACGCTGTTTAACACGGCGATGAGCCTCAAGGCGCAGAAGGAGGGTTTTACCAAGCTGGCGATGGCGAGCGATTACGCCAACCTCATCGAAGGCGGGTTGTCCACGTCAAATGATCGGATCAAACAAAGCCCCGACAAGATCTTCCGCTTCATCCGCGCCTCTCTGAAAGGATTGAACTTCTTCGTTAGCAAACGGGAGCCGTCGATCAAATATATGACGGAGGCCTTGAGGATGAACGATCGGGAGCTCGTCAACGCCATCTATGACATACAAGCGAAGCTGGTCTTGCGTGATGGCTTTACCGACGACATAGGTTTTACAGTCGATGATCGAGGAGATGAAAAAGACCGCCAAAGTGCAACGCGACATCAAGATCAGCGACATCTTCGATTTGACCTTCGTGAAAAAAGCCAACGAAGAACTCAAAACCAGCGGCTGGAAACCATAACGGCTCCGCGGGAGCGCAGCGTGCCTCGAATTTCTTGGGCTTGAGTCTCCTCGACGATATCTAAGCGACTTTTAACGGGGCTTATACGCTTTTGCTTCAGCGACGATCTTAGCCGGCGTCGAACTTGTTGATCTCGTCGATCAGCTCGTTGGTGATCAGATCCTTGGCGTCGACTTTCTCCTTGATCACGCCCCACTTGAGCAGAAAAACGGCATATGCGGCGTAGTTGGCCTCGGCGTTCTCTCCCCAACGCTTCACCCCGGCCTTCTCAAGCTTCCAGTTTGTGATGCGTGCCTGTAGGACCTTGGTGTCGTCTCTGATCGCCGTCGCTTCATCTTTTCCGGTCGGCTTGAGCTCTGGAAAGACCTCATAGAGGATGCGGACAGCAGCCTCAGGGTTGTTGATGGTGAAGATCGTGCCTTTGGCATAGCCTCGCGCGAGGCCGACCGCATCCTTCTTGCGCGCGCTGAGCGTCTCCTCCAGTGCGAGAAAGCCGTTAGAGGGATAGCGGTCGATCTCTTTGGTGTCGAGCAGGCGCAGCTTGACGCCGGCGTTCTCGACCATCGCGTACTGCGTGTCGAACTGGCTGAGCGCGTCCACCTGCTTGCTCCTGAGCATCGCCGCGGTCTGTGCGCCCTCGCCCGCCACCACGATGTTGACGTCTGTTTCCGGGTTCATCCCGGCTGTCGAAATCAGAGCCTTCGCGACCGGCACTCCGCCAGAGCCCATCGATGATGACGCCGATCGTCTTCCCTTTGAGGTCGGTGATCTTCTGGACGGGACTTTCAGCCGGCACAGCGATACCGTAGATATTTCCCTGGTACGCGGTATAAAAGATTTTCGCTTCACCCCTGGGCGCGAGCGGCCGCGAGCGGCTCCACGCTCGGCAGAGAGAACGGAATCTCCCTGGTGGCGGTGGTCTTGACGCAGTCCGCCGAGCCGGCCAGAGCCACGCAGCTCCACCTCGACGCCGTCTTCCTTGTACCAGCCCATCTTGGTGGCGACAGCAAACGGCGCGGCGGCCGAGGAGATCGTGCGGGCGCAGAAGCCAACTCGGAGCTTCGACGTTTGAGCCAGCGACGGTCGCGCACGAGACGGCGACCAGCAAGCACGTGACGAGTGCGATGAGTGTTCGTTTCATAGGACTATCCTTTCCCGCTCCAGTCGTTCCTTTTCCGAGGGATCCCAGAAGAGGACACGCCGGCGGATTAGAAGAATACATCGGTTCAACAACAGTCCCACGATCGAGAGAATCAGGAGCACCGAGAACTGTCCGGAGACATCCATGTTAAAGTTCATGCTCTGGATCAGCATGCCGAGCCCCGCCCGCGCTCCCACGAACTCGGCGACGATCGCGCCGATTAACGCAAAGATCATGGCGACATCGAGCCCGGCCATCACGAACGGAAGAGCGTTCGGCAGCCTGAGCATCCAGAAGATCTGGCTTTCGCTAGCCGCGAGCGAGCGCATGAGGTTCATCCGGTCCTCGTCGGTCGACTTGAGCCCGACAATCGTATTGACGAGCAGGGGAAGAAAGCGACGAGAGCCGCGTTGAGCACCTGGGACTTGAGCCCGAGTCCGAACCAGACCACGATCAAAGGCGCGAGGGCCACTTTGGGGAGCGACTGAAACATCACGATATACGGGTAAAAGAAATATTCGACGTAGCGGCTCAGCGCCACGGCCGTCCCGAGGAAGAAGCCGAGCGCCGAGCCCAAAGAAAACCGAGCACCGTCTCTAGCAGCGTATGAGCCAGGTGCTTCTGATAGAGCCCGCTTGCGAATCCGCGCCAGAGCGCCATGGCGACTTTCGAAGGAGCCGGGAAGATGAAGGTCGGCACCTCGAAGGCGCGCACGATCAGCTCCCACGCGAGGATCGAGGAGCAGAAGAGAAGGATCGTGAGCGCGACATTCCGCATACCTTTCATGAGTCCAGCACTCCTTTCGCGCTGAACCGTCCCCGAATGCAGTGGACGTACGGGGCGAACTCTGGGAAGTTCATGACCTCCAGCGGGCGCGGGCGCGGGATTTTTACCTGCACGTCATCCATGATGCGGCCGGGGCGCGGCGTCATCACGAGTACTCGGTCAGCGAGAAACACCGCCTCGGGAATGGAGTGGGTGATGAAGAGTACGGTCTTCTTTCGCTCAAGCCAGATACGCTGAAGCTCCAGGTTCATCTGCTCGCGCGTCATCGCGTCCAACGCGCCGAACGGCTCATCCATCAGTAGCATCGCCGGGTCGTGGATAAGCGCGCGCGTGATCGCTACCCTCTGCTGCATGCCTCCGGACAGCTCCCAAGGGTAGCGACGCTCGAAACCCTCGAGCCCGACGAGACTCAATAGGTCCATTGCAACCTTCAAATGCCCGTCGCGGCCAAGGCGCTGCACATCGATGGGCAGCAGCACGTTGTCCAGAATGCTGCGCCAGGGCAGCAGGACAGGCGACTGGAAGACCACGCCGATGTCGCGTCGCGGTCCCGTGATGGGAGTGCCCCGAAGGCGCGCATCTCCTTTGGAAGCGGGCAGGATCCCGGCCAGGATCTTGAGGAGCGTGGACTTTCCGCACCCGGACGGGCCGACGACCGCAACAAACTCGCCCTCGCTCACGCTGAAGCTAATCTGCTGGAGCGCGTGCACGCTGCCATCACGAGTGGGATAGAGCTTCGAGAGCTCCTGGACGGCAATGGCTTCCATAGATAGTCAGACGGCCTGAACCTGTCCCTATCCGATGACGGGCGCTTGTGTCAACTTGGGGTCGGCCTCAACGCCGAGATGGTTCGAAGGGTTCAATCGTTCAATCGGTCTCTCGCCCATCGGAGCTTCAGTTGACCAAGGCTAACCTGTTATCCTATCTATAAACAGACAACTTCGCACAACTTGGGGTGGAGGTATCGATGTTGAGCAGGCAGCTTTTGTAATCACCATACCAGAAGACGTGACGTTGTTGACGGCATTGGATCTGATGCGATTTAAATTGAGGTGGAGCTATGGAGTGTAAACCCCGGGTCATTGCCAATGTGGTCCTGCTCCAGGTCGAGGGACGGATCGATCATACGACGGCCAAAGCCTTCGAAAGCGCGTTGTTACCGCACCTGAGCGGCTGCACGGGGAAGAGAAAAAGTTGCTGTTGGATTGCGGTGGATTGGTCTACATCAGCAGCGCCGGCCTGGGTGTACTCATGATCGCGGCTAAGCAATGCCGAAAGCAAAACGGCAAGATGGTTGTTGCCGCTTTGCAGCCCATGATCCAGGAAATATTTCAAATCAGCCGCTTCGATAAGGTGTTCGAGGTATTCCCAACGGTGCGGGCGGCTTTGGAGAACATCTCTCGGCTCGCCGCCGCTGCGTATGGGGATCAGTAAGGGCACTGTGTCAACAGCGTACAGGGTGAGCCTTGCCTTAAAGGCACAGACAGATTCGATAACGAGGCGACCGGAAACATTTTACGTGTTATGGCCCGTTTGCCGCGTTGAGAGATATAGCACCTTTGCGTTCGCGGTAGCGTGCATTGTTCTAGGAGGATCTATGCGGGTACGGTTTTGGGGGACGCGAGGATCCCTTCCTGTAGCGCCTAGAGGCGAAGACGTCCGGCAAAAATCAAACAGGCCCTGCTGCAAGCGAACGGCCGGCAATTCGACGGTGAAGCGGCTATCGAGCGGTTCATCGATGCGGAGCTGGATTTTGCCATCCGGCATAGTTATGGCGGCAACTCTGCCTGCGTGGAAATCATTGACGGTAAAAACTACACGGTATGCGATATGGGTTCCGGCCTGCGCTGTTTAGGACAACAGGTCATGCAGGATCACGGTCCAGGCAAGCCTCAGGTCTATAATTTTTTTATGTCTCATTTGCATTGGGATCACATTATGGGGTTTCCGTTTTTTCCGCCCGCGTATATACCAGGGAACACCATTCGTATTCATGGCGCTCATGAGCTTGTGGTCCTCGAAGAGGCTTTCCACCGCCAACATTCAGACCCCTGCTTTCCGGTGCAGTGGAGCCAATTGGCGGCGACCATTAACTTTGTCCTTCTGGAGCCTGACCATTGGTACGAGATCGACGGGTTTCGTGTCAAGGCAAAACTACAGCCCCATCATGGTGATTCCTACGGCTACAGGTTCGAGAAGGATGGCAAAGCGGTTGTCTATTCCACCGATGGTGAACATAAGCTTGCGATCACAAACGGAAACCGAAGCCATGATCGACTTTTATCGCGGCGCAGACCTGGTGATTTTTGATGCGATGTATTCGCTTAGCGACATGATCACTATCAGGCAGGATTGGGGGCACTCCAGCAACGTGGTTGGGGTTGATCTGTGCGTGCGCGCCCGCGTGAAGCATTATTGTATGTTTCACCACGAGCCAGCATACAGCGATGAAACAATCGATACCGTACTTCACGAAACCAAGCGCTATGAGGAAATCGTGCGTGAGAAGAATGACGCGCTGCAGGTCTCCAGTGCGTATGACGGCTTGGTTCTCCAGGTGTAGGAACTGCCCGTGGCGAGGGCTGCCGCAGACTCAAAGGACATTTCAGCCCGTGGCTGGTCGTCCGCCCCGGTGGTTCTCTGGTTCACGGGTGGACAGGGACGCCCCGTGGCCATCGCGCTGGTGGCGTTACTGGCGGTATTTCACATAGCGCTGAGCGAGCGCGAGTGGAGCCCGATACGCAATTTGCTCTTCGACGCATATCAGCGGCTCATGCCCAGGGAGATCTCACGTTACCCAGTTGTCATTGTGGATATCGACGATGCAAGCCCTGGCGGCCTTAGGGCGCTGGCCCTGGCCACGCACGCGCTTGGCCCGGCTGATCGAAGCAACCCATCGTTCCGGCGCTCTGGCGGTGGGGCTCGACATCATCATGCCGGAAGCGGATAGCCTGTCGCCAGGGTGGGCTTCTCGTTGACCGTCAAGATGTAAGTCCGGCATTACAGAATACCCTCGCTGAATTACCCTCCAACGATATTATTTTGGCGCAGACCTTGCGCCGGATTCCCGCGTGGTCGCGCGTGCAGGGATAACCGACGGCGAAGGTCGAAACGCTCTCCAAAATGGTCAAACTCCGGTGGTGATCGTGGGTGAAAATCCGGTCTCTCATCTCGAGTCCTATGCGCGACACCTGACAAACCTTCCGGAGATCGAGGTTGCGGCCTCTGGGTGGGGATATCTCAACGAGAGCCGGGACGCCGACGGGGTGGTGCGAAGCATGCCATTGGTGATCGCAGTTAACGGCGAAACGGCTCCTTCTTTGCGCTCGAATTGTTACGCGTGGCCACGGGCCAACCCCAGTACACTGTCCAGAGCAACCGCGAAGGTATCAACGGCGTCCAAATCGGCACTTCGTTCATTCCAACCGACTTGCATGGACGTATACGGCTCCATTTCTCACCGGCCTATGCCGCGCGGCGGGTATCGGCGCGGGCCATCCTGCGTGGTGAGGTTGCACCCAACGCGTTCGCCGATCAAGTAGCGATCATCGGCGCAACCGCCATCGGTGTCGCCGATGTGGCAGCCACACCGATCGCGACACGCATGGATGGCGTGGAGATCCAGGCCCAGCTTATTGAAAATATTCTTGCCGGGACGCGGCTAAAACGCCCACCCGGTGCCTCATGGCTCGGAGCTTTTGGCCTTTCTTTCAATAGCGACTGTCCTGATCATACTGCTGCCCCGTACGGGGCCCGGCTATGGGGTAGCGATTTTCTGGCTGGGGCTATCATCGTATGGACGGCCAGTCTTGTCGCTTTTTTCCAGACTAAGACGCTCTATGATCCGTCATTTGCCACGGCTGGAAATTTACTGATTCTAGTGGTGCTGCTCACGTCAGGATTTTCTGCCGCAAACCGCCGCCGGCGAGAACTAGACGCTGCATTGGCGGCGGAAAGAATCGAACGCTCCCGTATGGCTGGCGAACTCCAGGCGGCGCGTGAGATTCAGATGGGCATGTTGCCTGCTCCCGGATCCATTGAGGGGCTGCCCGCTCACCTGGAATTCCATGCGATGCTGGAGCCTGCGCTCGAAGTAGGGGGCGATTTGTACGATGCTTTCATGCTCGACGGAGATCACTTTTTCTTTCTCGTGGGCGACGTCTCCGGCAAAGGTGTTCCGGCGTCGTTGTTCATGGCCTTGAGTAAAACGCTCTGCAAGAGTCTTGCGCGGCGTGAGCATGTGCCATTGGACGCGCTTCTACGCTTGGTGAACGAAGAGATCTCCCGAGAAAACCCGGCGTCACTGTTCGTAGCCGCCATCGTCGGTATCATCAATGTCCGCACCGGGGAACTGCAATTCTGTAGTGCCGGCCATGACGCGCCGATTCTACTACGGACCAACGAGCCACCACGCTCTCTCAATGGCGCCGGCGGGCCACCGCTATGCGTTGATGAAGATTTCCCTTACACCACTGACCGGCTCCAGCTTCAAACGGACGATATGCTGGTGATGGTTACGGACGGAATTACCGAAGCCCAGGACGCGAGACAAAATTTTTATGGCTTGGCCCGAGCTCTGGCGTACTTTTCAACCGTCGAAGGACGGCAGCTTAGTGCTGTGGCTGCTTGCGCGGGACTTTATGCAGACGTGAGGAGCTTCACCGCAGGCGCCGCGCCGTCTGACGATATCGCCATCATGGCGATTCGGCAGGCCGCGCTGCCTCAACAGCTCCATCAGTCTAGCGGACAATCACTTCAACGCGCCGATTTCGCGGCTCCGGCTGCTCGTCCGGCGTTGGTATCAGCGGCTCCCGTTCACCTCGTCCGACGGCACGGATGAAGCTGGTTTTCAGACCACGTTGTATCAATATATCCCGCACGGCTTGTGCTCGCTCTAGACGACAGAGCGGTCGTTGGTAGCGTCGGTGCCGACCCGATCGGTATGGCCGGTTACCTGCACCTCGACGGCTTCCCGCTTAGCAACTTCCGCAAACAGCGCCTCCAAGATCGGCTGGGAATCTGGGGTGACTTCCGTGCTGGCGATATCGAAATAGAGAGTGAAACTCAGTGGCTTGGGAGGCTGCGCAGCCGGGGCTTCACCAAAAGTTCGCTGAACTTCTTCCTGTGTGACAGTCGCCTTGTCGATAGTTCCGCGCGCGTCGACGGTAGCAGCAGTCAGCGGGGTATCCAGAACCACGGCGCGGCCCCCTTCCCCCACAGTCACGGCGCTGTTAGTGCCGCTCTCTTCCGGCAGCAGCACGACGAGCGTCTTAGTCGTGCTGCAGGCCGCAAGGAGCAGCGTTCCTATGCAGACCGCGCTAGAGAGGACGAATCTCATTTCGTGTGAATCATGGCGTTCTCCGGGTTGTGTTATTCATCAATTTTTACGGCGAACGTCGTGCCGCGCACGCCGAGTATGGTCGTCGGAGTTTTCACCTTCATGGCATCCGGCGAGCGTTTCGCGATCTGGCCCGAGACGATTGCCAAGGTTCCATGTTGGACGTCGGTAACGAATTCACCTTCCTGAGTGGTGGGATTGAAACGAAATTGCTTGAGCTCAATCCGGCTATTGGGTCCGGCAGAGAGGCGGGTATTATCAATGAAGGTGATCCCGACACTACCGTTGGGTCCGGTTGTCAGCACGTCCGCTTGTTCGATTAGATCCCCAGTCTTGGCGGGCTGCTGTACGTTATTCCGCGAGAGAAAGACTTGTCCGGCGACGTTCTTAATTTGTCCGATTTCAGCCCAGGCAGAATGGCCGAGCAGTGTGACGACCCAAGCAATCAGGACAGCGATAACCGCATGGCGCCACAGTGTCATTGTTGTCCTCCTCTGAGAAAATATCGTCGATCCTTCGGTCTCACCGATAGTTTGGAACTTGTTTAGCTCAAGTCGACACTCATGTCCAATCGTGCGCTAACGCAAGAGTCCGGCAATGTGCTACAAGGATCATAGGAAGAAAAGAAGGAGGTGAAACATGCGCGTACTCAAAATTCATGATTTGCCGGAAAACCCTATGGACAGCGCAACGCCCATTGCCGGATGGAAAGGCGGAGCGGTCAGCCGGACGCGTCAAGCGATCATCGGCGACGGGCAATCCGACAACTTTCGCTGCAATGTGGTGAACTTCCGCGAAGGCGCCACCACCGGTTGGCACACCCACGACTGCGATCAGATTTTGGTGGTTACATCCGGCCGAGGCATGGTGGCGACGGAGAAGGAAGAGCGCGAGATAACCGTCGGCGACGTCGTGCACATCAAAGCCGGCGAGCGGCACTGGCATGGCGCGAAAGCGGATTCGCCGATGTCGCATATCACGGTTACGACCGTCGGCAGCAAGTCCGTGCACTAACGGATGACCACGAAGGACCCAGCGCGGCTGAGCCGCAACCAATAGAGCAAACATTTTGACCACGAAGCGCACGAAGAGCACGAAGGAAGAAAACATTTTTTTCAGATTCAGATGCCCTCTCCGTTTTCTTCGTGTGCTTCGCGACCTTCGTGGTGAGTAACTCGTTGTTGTCTTCTGTCCTTGGGATGGCTCAAGCGGAATCCAAGACATTCAAAGTTCAAACACCCGACGGTGTGATGATCTCCGCGCAAGAATGGGGCAATCGAGGCGGACTTGAAATCTTGATTGATTCACGGCTTTTCGCAGAGCCACCTGTCTTGGTCCCGCCAATTCGGGAGCGAGCTGGCAAAATCGTTTCGGATCATCACGTACGATATCCGCGGTCATGGCGGCTCGGAGAAGCCTCTTGATGCGGCTTACTACCGAGATCACAAGCGTTGGGCCGAGGAACTGAACGCCGTGATGGAAGGTGCCAAGCTCAAGCGCCCAATCCTGGTCGGTTGGTCCTATGGCGGCCGGATTGTCGTAGAATATCTAATGAAATACGGCGATAAAAATATCGCCGGGATCAACTTTGTTGGGGCGTTTACAAAAGTTGTTCCGGAGTTACTCGGCCCTGCAACGCCCGCCGTGATGAAGATGGTGTCAGAAAACCTGGCGGAAAATATTGAGAACACGCGTTCCTTTTTAGAATTCTCGACGGCCAAAGCCCTGCCGCTGCAAGAGCTGGAAATGATACTTGCGTACAACATGGTCGTTCCCGCTAGGGTACGCCGCCACCTCCTCCATCGGCCGGCAGACTATGAAGTGACTCTCAGGAAGATCACGGTGCCGGTGCTGGTTACCCATGGCATGGAAGATCAGGTGGCGCTTGTACCGATGGCCCGTTATACCGAAAGTGTTGTAGCGAATGCTCAGGTCTCTCTTTACGAGGGCGTGGGACACATGCCGTTTTGGGAAGATGCGCCACGATTTAACCGTGAGCTTGGCGAATTTGTAACCAAGGCCGACTTAGCAGCTAGCTAAGGCGCGGATGCTTAGTCCAGCATGGCGAACTTACTGCGTACTTTGCGTCGTTCATCTGACTTCGTCGAGATCCGTGTTTTCAGAATCCGTAATCGAGCGATTATCGAGAGGTTTCTGTTGCGTTGCTATGAGTTCATGGTGGCGAATGGATGAAATAAAAATAGGCATCGGAGTTTCCAGCATCGGCCGTTTTCTTCCGTTGGTTGGCAAGGCCGCAGGTCTTTTCGCTAAGGAAAACATCTCCGTCGAAGTGGTAAATCAGCAAGATGAAGAGAAAGTTGTCACCGATATCGTCACGCAGGCGACTCCCGTCGGCACCCCCAATGCTCCGTCCTTGATCTTCTCGCTGCTCGAGGGAAACGATTTGGTGATCATTGGTGGAATTCTTAACCGTCCGACGTTTTATCTGGCGGCAAATGCGACCATTGGTGGAATAGCCGATCTCAAGGGTAAAAGAGTTGGGATCAATCAGCCGCGCCGCATGGCGGGCATGGTGATGTTGGCATTGTTAAGAAGATGGGATCTGAATGCGGAGCGCGACCTGATCCTCGTGGATCTCGGCATCAATGATCGAAGCTTGGAGGCACTCAGAGCAGGGGAGATCGCCGCCGCGCTTTTGCCGCCGGAAAAAGCATTTCTGGCGGAGACGGAAGGCTTTGGCGTGGTAGCGGACAGCCTCGATCTCGATTGTCATTGGGTGCCGCTCGCCACCACCCGGCGGTTTCTCGCCGCCAATCGAGAGCTGGTCAAGAAAATCGCCTCCATATATATAGAGAGCATCCGCCTCTTCAAGAGCCAGCCCCAAGCGACGCTCAAGGAAATCGGTCGCTGGCTTCCCGCTCTGGAAAAGAAGCCGCAAGTGCTAGAGAAATGCTATGAGTTATTTGCTGCAGGCTTCGAGCCGACGCTCAGGCCTTTATTGCCTTCGATTAGCTCGATACTCAACGAAGTGGCGCTACAGGATCCAAGAGCCCGAGAGATTGCGGTGGCATCGATCGTTGAGAAGCTAAGTTGACTTTTTCTCCCGGCCAAATGGCGCGATCCACGTTGACATAGCCCGTCATTTTTCGGTACTCTTCGGCATCGAAAGTCACTTACGAATCGAAGCGGTCTCAGGGTGGTGAGGTTGGCCCCAATAAACTGTGGGTCACAGCGAAAGGAGCAGGACGTGAAGACTAAAAGAATCGTGTACCTGGGTGTCGTCGCAGCCGGCATTGCTGCTTTCTTGGCTTCATGGCCGAGCCAGCTGAGTAGCCAGCAAGGCACGTCAGTGAGCATCGACAACGATGATATCGGCGGCGTGGTCACGAGCGCGAAAGGGCCTGAAGCCGGCGTCTGGGTCATCGCGGAAACCACCGATCTGCCTACTAGGTTCGCCAAAATGGTGGTCACCGACGATCAAGGGCGCTACCTGCTACCCGATCTGCCCAAAGCCAATTACAACATCTGGGTGCGCGGCTACGGGCTGCGTCGATTCACCGAAGGTTAAAGCGCACGCCGGGCAAGAATCTCAATTTGAAGGCGGTGGTGGCGCCCAACGAGGCGGCCGCGGCGAAATACTATCCGGCGATCTACTGGTATTCCATGCTGAAGATTCCGGAGGCGAGTGAGTTTGGCGGCAAGGGCGCAATTCCAGCCAAGATAACCCAGAGCGACTGGCTCAACTCGATGAAGAACAACGGTTGCATTGGCTGCCATCAGTTGGGCCAGCTTTCCACCCGCACATTCCCGCGCGAGGTGCCGCATCCTCTGGGCAAGTTCAATACTTCTCAGGAAATGTGGTTCCGCCGCGTCCAGTCCGGACAATCCGGCGAACAAATGTTCGGCCAGCTGGTTAAGGATTTGGCCGCCGTGCCCTTTCACTTATTTCGCCGACTGGACGGACCGTATCGTCAAGGGTGAATTGCCCGCACGCGAAGCCGCAGCGGCCGCAGGGTGTCGAGCGCAACATTGTCGTCACGACCTGGGATTGGCTCGACGACAAACATTACCTTCACGACTCTGATCGCCTCGGACCGGCGCTATCCGACGGTCAATGCCTATGGACCGCTTTACGGGTCAACCGAGTACAGTACCGACATCATCCCGATCCTTGATCCAACGAAGCACGCGACCTCAAACTTTGTGGCCCCGGTGCGCGACGCAAACACGCCGGAGGCGCTCGGGCCAGGTCATGCAGCAAGCGACAAGCTGATGCAACCGTCGCCTTATTGGGGCGATGAGAAGATCTGGGATAGTAAGGCCAACAACCATAACGGCATGATTGACAAGAAGGGACGGGTCTGGTTCGCGGCGAGGTTCCGCGACGCCGACAACCCGGCGTTTTGCAAGAAGGGCTCCGACCATCCCTCTGCCAAGCTCTTCCCGGTAGAGCGGACGAACCGCCAACTTACGATGCTCGACCCCAAGACGCAGCAGTACACGTTCGTCGACACCTGCTTTCGGGACGCATCATTTGCAGTTCGGTTACGATGCTAATGAGAACGCTTTGGACTAGCGGCGGCGGTCCGGTGGTGGGCTGGATCAACACCAAGATGTTCGATGAGACGGGTGACATCGCGAAATCGCAAGGTTGGACGGCGCTCATCCTCGACACCAACGGCAACGGCAAGCGCGACGAGTACGTTGAACCCAACCAACCGGTGGATCCGACCAAGGACAAGCGGATCGTTGCTGGCTTTTACGCGGTAATGCCGAGTCCGGTGGACGGTTCGGTTTGGGGCTCCTTCCGGAGTAATCCAGGGGCCGTTGTACGGCTCGCTCCGGGATCCAATCCGCCGGAGACGGCGCTCGCCGAGATCTACAATGTGCCGATGCCGGGCTTCGGCCGCGTGGCGCCGACATCGATCGCCAGGGCGTCGTGTGGGTGTCGCTGGCGAGCGGTCACTTGGGCAGCTTCGACAGGCGCAAGTGCAAAGGCCCGCTGAACGGGCCAAAAGCCACTGGCGATCATTGCCCCGAAGGCTGGTCGTTTTATCAATATCCGGGTCCTGGATTCAAAGGAATCGGCGAGAACAGCGCGGAATCGAGCTACTACACCTGGGTCGATCAGCACAACACGTTCGGGCTTGGCGATAACGTACCGATGTCCACCGGCAACCTGAACGACGGCTTGATCGCGATGAAAGACGGCAAGATGGTGATGCTGCGCGTGCCCTATCCGATGGGCTTCTACGCGAAAGGCTTTGACGGGCGCATCGACGATCCGAAGGCCGGCTGGAAGGGCCGCGGACTCTGGACCACGAGCGGCGACCGCGCGCCGTGGCTGAAGGAAGGTGGCAAAGGCGCAAAGCCGATCGTCGTGCAGTTTCAGCTCCGTCCAGATCCGCTGGCGAAGTAAAAATAAGCTTGATTCAGCGGCTGTCTGTGAAAGCGAAAGGAGCAGGACGTGAAGACTAAAAGACTCGTTTGCTTGGGTGTAGTGGCGGCCGGCATTGCTGCTTTCTTGGCTTCATGGCCGAGCCAACTGAGTAGCCAGCAGGCACGTCAGTGAGCATCGACAACGATGATATCGGCGGCGTGGTCACCAGCACGAAGGGGCCCGAAGCCGGCGTCTGGGTCATCGCGGAAACCACCGATCTGCCGACTCGGTTCGCCAGAATGGTCGTCACCGACGATCAAGGACGCTACGTCGTACCCGATCTGCCGAAAGCCACTTACAACATCTGGGTGCGCGGCTACGGGCTGGTCGATTCACCGAAGGTCAAAGCCACGCCCGGCAAGAATCTCAATTTGAAGGCGGTGGTGGCGCCGAACGAGGCCGCCGCGGCGCAATACTATCCGGCGATCTACTGGTACTCGATGATGAAGATTCCGGAGAAGAGCGAGTTCGGCGGCAAAGGGAAAATTCCCGCAGAGACTGACTCAGAATGAATATCTGAACCTGATGAAGTCGAACGGCTGCGCCAATTGCCATTCGCAGGGCGTGCTCGCGATGCGCACCTTTCCTCAGGACGTGCCGTTCCCTTGGGCAAGTTCGCCAATTCCGTAGGAGGCTTGGTTTCGCCGCATCCAGTCGGGACAGGGCGGCGTGCCCATGTTCGCAACGGCCGTCAAAGAGCTCGGCGCCGCGACTTTCCCTTATTTCGCCGACTGCACGGACCGCATCGCCAAGGGCGAGCTGCCCCACGCGAAGCCGCCGCGGCCCGCAAGGTGTCGAGCGCAACATCGTCGTCACGACCTGGGATTGGCTCGACGACAAACATTACCTTCACGACCTGATCGCCTCGGACCGTCGCTATCCGACCGTTAATGCCTACGGCCCAGTGTACGGCTCAACCGAGCTCAGCGTCGATATCATTCCCATCCTCGATCCGAAAACGCATACCACCGCCAAGAACTTTCCGGACCCCCGTGCGCGACCCGGATACGCCTGTGGCGATGGAAGAGAAACCGATGCAGCCGTCGCCTTACTGGGGTAACGAACAGGTTTGGACGAGCAAGGCGAACAACCACAACGGCATGTTCGACCGCAAGGGACGCGTGTGGTTCGCGGCGGCAGTCCGCGGTCCGAACAATCCGGCCTTCTGCAAGAAGGGCTCGGACCATCCTTCGGCTAAAGCCTTTCCGGTGGAGCGCTCGAGCCGACACCTTTCGATGCTCGATCCCAAGACGCAGCAGTACACGTTCGTCGACACCTGCTTTGGGACGCATCATTTGCAGTTCGATGCCAACGACGTACTGTGGACCAGCGGCGGCGGTCAGGTCGTCGGCTGGCTCGACATGAAGATATTCGACGAGACCGGCGACGCGGCGAAAGCGCAGGGCTGGACGCCGATGATCCTCGACACCAACGGCAACGGCAAGCGCGACGCATACGTCGAGCCGAATCAGCCGGTGGATCCGACCAAGGACAAGCGGATCGTGGCCGGTTTCTACGCCGTGATGCCGAGTCCGGCCGACGGCTCGGTCTGGGGCTCGGTGCGGACCTTTCCAGGCGCAGTCGTGCGCATCGCGCCCGGGCCGAATCCCTCGGAGACGGCGCTCGCCGAAATCTACAACATTCCGCTGCCGGGCTTCGGCATCCGCGGCGCCGACATCGACAAGCAAGGAGTCGTCTGGGCATCGCTCGCGAGCGGCCATCTCGCCAGCTTCGACCGGAGAAATGCAAAGGCCCGCTCAACGGACCGAAGGCGACCGGCGATCACTGCCCCGAGGGCTGGTCGTTCTATCAATACCCCGGTCCCGGATTTAAGGGCATCGGCGAGAACAGCGCGGAGTCGAGCTACTACTCCTGGGTCGACCAGCACAACACCTTCGGCCTCGGCGACGACGTGCCGATGTCCACCGCCAACCTGCACCACGGCCTTGTCGCGCTGAAAGACGGCAAGATGATCCTTGCTGACCGTGCCCTATCCGCTGGGCTTTTACGCCAAAGGTTTCGACGGGCGCATCGACGATCCGAAAGCCGGCTGGAAGGGCCGCGGGCTTGTGGAGCTCGAGCGGCGACCGCGCACCGTGGCTGATGGAGAACGGCAAAGGCTCCAAGCCGCTCGCCGTGCACTTTCAGCTGCGCCCCGATCCGCTGGCGAAGTAAACGGATCACTGCGGAACGCGACTCCAACTCGATTCTAAATTCCGGGGTCTAGGTTGCGAGAGACTAAGGAGCGGCACATGAGGACGAATAAAACTAGTGTACTTAGGTGTCGTGGCGGTTGCCATCGCCGTGCTTTTGGCTCCCACGCCGGTTGGGCTCAATGCCCAACAAAGTGCCGCGGTCCGCATCGACAACGATGACATCGGCGGCGTGGTCACCAGCGCGAAGCGGACCAGAGGCCGGTGGTCTGGGTGATCGCCGAAACCACCGACCTGCCTACCAAGTTCGCCAAGATCGTGGTCACCGACGATCAAGGGCGCTACTTGATTCCCGATCTACCGAAAGCCAATTACAACGTCTGGGTGCGCGGCTATGGTCTTGTCGATTCGCCGAAGGTTAAAACCGCACCCGGCAAAGTCCTCAACCTGAAAGCGGTGGTGGCGCCGACTGCGAGCCGCGGCGGCGGAATATTATCCGGCAATCTACTGGTACTCGATGCTCAAGATTCCGGACAAGAGCGAGTTCCCCGGCACTGGAGAAAACGGCAACGGCATTCGCGAGGACATGAAAAGCCAGGGTCAGTGGCTGAACGTCGTTAAGACCAATGGCTGCATACACGTGCCATCAACTGGGCAACAAGGCGACGCGCACGATTCCCAAGGAGTTGGGCCATTTCAAATCCTCTGCCGATGCGTGGGCGCGGCGCATCGTTTCCGGACAGGCCATGACCACCATGCTCAACCGAATCAACGAGACTCGGCCCGAACAGAGCCAACGGGCTGTTCGGTGATTGGACCGATCGCATCGCCGCCGGCGAATTGCCCGCAATCGAAACCAGCGCGGCCGCAGGGTGTGGAGCGCAACGTCGTCATCACCTTGTGGGACTGGAGCAACCCCAAGGCCTACTTGCACGATGAGATCTCTACCGACAAGCGCAACCCTACTGTCAACGCCAACGGTTTGATTTATGGCGCCACCGAGTTGAGCACGGATCTCGTGCCGGTCTTGGATCCCGTTCGCCACAGAGCATGGGAAATTAAACATCCCGTGCGCGATCCGAACACTCCTCCGCGAGGACGGACGCGCTGACGCCGTCGCCTTACTGGGGCGCCGAGCCCATCTGGGATAGCCAGTCGAACCAGCACAATCCCATGATGCGATGAAAAGGCGCGCGTGTGGTTTACCGCGAGAGTCCGTCCGCCGGCGAATCCGGACTTCTGCAAGAAAGGTTCGGATCATCCGTCGGCCAAGGTTTTCCCGCTCGAACAGCGCCAACCGGCATCTCTCGATGTACGATCCGAGTGCCAAGAAAGTTCACGCTTGATCAGCACCTGTTTCACCACGCACCATCTGGTCTTTGCGGAAGACGCCAATCAACACGCTGTGGCTGAGCAGCGCGGCGGTCCTGCGAGCGGCAACGTCGTCGGTTGGCTCAACCGAAAGATGTTCGAGGAGACCGGCGATGAGGCGAAGATCGCAAGGCTGGACGCCGCTCATCCTCGACACCAACGGCAACGGCAAACGCGACGAGTGGGTCGAGCCTGATCAGCCGGTCGATCCCACGAAAGACAAGCGGATCGTGGCAGGCCTTTACGGGATCGCTGTTAGCCCGGTAGACGGTTCCGTCTGGGGATCGGTATTGGTGTATCCGGGTCAGATCATTCGGGTCGACCTAGGGTCGAACCCATCGGAAACCGCGCTGTCGGAAGTCTACGAGGTGCCGCTTGACGAAGGTGCATACGGCATTCGCGGTATGGACATCGACCGGCAACGGTGTGGTCTGGGCATCGCTGGCGAGCGGACATCTCGCGAGCTTCGACCGGCGCAAGTGCAAGGTGCTTAACGGCCCGACGGCGACAGGAAAACATTGCCCCGAAGGTTGGACGCTCTATCCGCTCCCGGACCGCAACTTCAGAATCTGAGCGCGCCGGGCAGCGTCGAGTCGAGCTATTACACCTGGGTGGATCAGTTCGACACCTTCGGTCTGGGCAAGGACGTGCCCATCGCCACCGGCAATTTGAACGACGCGCTGTTGGCCATGGTGGACGGAAAGTTCGTCACTCTTCGCGTGCCCTATCCTATGGGCTTCTACGCCAAATGGATGGATGGGCGCATCGACGATCCGAAGGCCGGCTGGAAGGGCAAAGGCTTGTGGGCGACCTTCGGCAACCGGACGCCTTTCCACATCGAAGGCGGCAAAGGGACGAAGCCCAAAGTCGTTGAAGTTCCAGCTTCGCCCCGATCCGCTGGCGAAGTAAAGGGCATCGAGACAACAAGTTAGCTCACACGAGGATTGACGGATCGGGCTCGTGCGGTCCGCCAATATGATCATTTGCCCCTCTCCCCGGCTGTACGATTAATTCGCTCCCAGCATTGCGAGCTGAATAGATCAGCTGCAAGCTTCCACTTTCTGCTTGACAGCCGCTCTTCGGTTGGAATACAAGGACATCGACCTTGCAGGAGCAGGGTCATCACACCGGGCCACAACCTCCGAAACGTGTCATATTAGCTCGACCGGGCTTGCAGTAACCGAACTTCTTAAAGCAGATAAAAAATCCAGAAAAATAGTCGGCAGAGGATAAAGTCTCTAACCCTTTTGATCCGACGGTGGCGCAGGAGGACGACTATGGAAACGAAACCAAGCAGTCGATCCAAGCGAGAGTGGGAAGAACTGGAAGCGGTTGCCGGAAACGGTCTTCTTGATCGCCGTGCTTTTCTCCGCGGCGGCGCTGCGTTCGCCGCGGCCATGACGGGTTATACGTTTGTTCAATCCGCAGCCGCGGAGCCGCTCGCGGACGATCCATGGAGCAAGGTGCCCGGCAACCTCGTCCCGGCTTACGGCGTGCCGTCGCGGTTCGAGAAAAACGTCGTGCGCACGCTCAGCAACCCCAAGGGCGAGCCGCGCACCCAGCATGCGCGCACGCCGCACCATCTCCTCAACGGCACGATCACGCCGAACGGCCTGCACTTCGTGATTTCACACGCCGGCGACCCGGACATCGACCCGGACAAGCACCGCCTGGTGATCCACGGCCTGGTGAAGCGGCCCCTGGTCTTCACGCTCGATGCGCTGGCGCGCTACCCGATGGTGTCGCGCATGACGTTCGTCGAATGCGGCGGCAACAGCGCGCCGCTGTTTTCCAACGAGCCGATCCAGGCCAGCGTTCAGGCGCTACACGGCCTCGCTTCCTGCGCCGAGTGGACCGGTGTGCAGGCTCTCCACTTTGCTCGAGGAGACCGGCATCGATCCGAAGGCGAAGTGGCTCGTCGCCGAAGGCGCGGACGCGCCCGCCTTGAGCCGCAGCGTGCCGCTCACCAAGGCCTTGGACGACGCGATGATCGCGCTCTACCAGAACGGCGAGCGGCTGATGCCCGGGCAACGGCTATCCGATGCGCCTGCTCCTGCCCGGCTGGGAAGGCAACATGAACGTCAAATGGCTGCGCCGCCTGAAGCTCGTCGACCAGCCGGCCATGAGCTACTACGAGGCCAGGACCTACGCGCCGATTCTGCCCGGCGGAAAGGCGTACCAGTTTTATTTCCTGCAGGAGGTCAAATCATTCATCACGCATCCTTCGCCGGGGATGATGTTGAACGAGGCCGGCTTCTACGAGATTTCCGGCATCGCCTATTCGGGCAACGGCCGGATTTCGAAGGTCATGGTGTCCGCCGATGGTGGTCAGAGCTGGGCGCAAGCGGCGCTGCAGGAACCGGTGCAGAGCAAGGCTTTCACCCGGTTCCGCGTGCCCTGGAACTGGAATGGCGGCCCGGCGATCCTGCAAAGCCGCGCCTGGGACGAGGCCGGCAACGCGCAGCCGACGCGCGCTCAAGTCGTGGCCATGCGCGGCCAGACGACGAAAGTCCCGCCCGTAACGGCTTTCCCGGGCCAGCACTACAACGGCCACCACGAGCTGGGCGATCGACAACAACGGGGAGGTCAAACATGTTTATGCGTAAGATTCCGATCACCGCCCTTGTTCTCGCGCTCGTCTTCGGTTTCGAGCGCTGCTTTCGCCCAAGCGCCGAATCTTGGAAAGCCGCTCGATCCGGCCGAGATCACGGCCTGGGACATCAGCATCTTGCCGGATGGCACCGGCTTGCCGCCCGGCAGCGGCACGCCCGCCCAGGGCGCGCCCATCTACGCGCAGAAATGCGCCATGTGCCACGGCATAGACGGCAAGGGCGGGGTCAATGCCGCGGTGGTCGGCGGCGGCCCGCTCAAGGACATGGAGTCGACGAAGACCATCGCCAATTTCTGGCCCTATGCCACGACCGTCTTCGACTTTACATGCGCCGCGCGATGCCGTGGCAGCAACCAAGGACTCTCACCAACGACGAAGTCTACGCTCTGACCGCGTACATTCTCGCGCTCAACAAACTCATCGGCGAGAACGATGAGATGAACGCGAAGACGCTGCCGAAAGTAAAGATGCCGAACCGGGACGGATTCATCATCCGCTTCCCGGACAAGCTGTAGTATTGACCGAATGGGCAATAAGAGGAGTCTTTTGAGGCCGTAGTGTCGCACAGAATATCTGAACGCATGCACAAATCGGTGGCGGCGGGGTTTGCGGTGGTCGCGGAATTCTGGTCTGTTCGCGCGCCGTTGCATGCGCGCATCACCAAAATCGTCGTTGACGAAAAAATCTCGCCGGCTTTCTGCAAAGGCGCCTCGTGCGCTTCTTACGGCGACGCAGGTCAATACGAGCAGATCGTCGGCCGCGCATTCGGCGAGCTCGATCCGGGCGATCCGCTCAACAAAATCATTCAGGATATCGGGCTCGGCAAAGACCGGACGGCAAGGTACGGTACGTCGCCACTTTCGTCGTCACCAAGCCGGTGGACATGGCAAAAGCCAGCGGCCTGATGTGGCACGACGTGCCCAATCGCGGCAGACCGCTCACCATCAGCAACATGGAGCGCGGCTTCGGCGACGTGGGACTGGCGAGCGCGTGGCAGGGTGACAACGCCAGCATGCGCGCCGAGCTCGGCACCGCAGTGCGCCCCACGATGAACGCGGGAGGCAATCACTGGTTGCAGGTTCCGGTCGCAAAAAATCCGGACGGCTCCCCGATTACCGGTCCGGTCATGGGCCGCATCGTCAACCGCTCCGGCCCCGGACGCGCAGCCGTTGATCATACAGACCAACCCCTGCCCTATATGCCGGCGAGCCTCGATACGTCGAAAGCGACGCTCGTCACACGCGATCACGAATCGATGGAAGGTGTCGTCACCGGTGAAACATCGATCGCGGGCGCCGACTGGAAATTCTGCGGCGGTGGTACGTTTGATGCGCCGGTGCCGCTGACGAAACTGCCGGTGCAGATCTGCCTCAAAGGCGGCTTCAATCCGGCCAAGCTCTATCAGGTTGTTTACACCGCGAAAGATCCGTACGTCCTTGGCATCGGTTTCGCGGCGTGGCGCGATATCGCGTCGTTCTTCAAATATGCGGACCAGGATGATGTCGGTACGCGCGAATCCGCTGGCGGAAGTCATTTCGCGCAGCATCACGCGCGGCCGCTCGCAGTCCGGCAATTACCTGCGGGGCTGGCTGCATCTCGGTTTCAATCAGGACGAAGCGAAGCGCACGGTGCACGACGGCATGTGGCCCATCATCGCGGGCCGCCGGATCGCGCTGAACTTCCGCTGGGCGCAACCCGGACGGCGCGCTCGAGCTCTATCAGGCCGGCAGCGAAGGGCCGCAGTGGTGGGTGCCGTACCCCGATCCGGTACGCGCGGCCTGCCGACGCGCGGCATCCTTGACCGCTGCAACGCGACGAAGACTTGCCCGAAAATCATCGAGCATTTCGGCTCGGCCGAGATCTGGGGCGCTGAAGCTCACGCCCGAATGGGTGGGCACGAATCGCGAAGGCAAGACATGCCGCTGCCCGGACAACGTGCGCCGCTACTACATCGCGCAGCACCACGCACGGCGGCGGCGCGGGCGGGTTCGACACCAGCCTGCCCGGCGTCGGTCTGCCCACGGCAAGCCGCTCGAATGCCCCGGCAACAACTTCGGCACCGGCGTGCTGCCCGCCAATCCGATGCCGCACACCGAGACCGTCAATGCGCTGACGGTGCATTTTCGCGACTGGGTCATGCAGCAACACGCCACCGCCCGCCAGCCGCTATCCGACGCTGCGCGAGCGTCAGCTGGCGGAACCGACCAAGGCAGCGATGGGTTTCCCGACGATACCGGGATTGCGGCCGACCGCGCCGGAGCCGGGATTCATCAATCCGGTGCTGGATTACGACTGGGGCTCCGGCTTCGACCCGAACGACGGATCGGGCGTGCCGAGCAACGCACCGCCGCGCATCAAGCAGGTGCATCAAGATCGTTGGTGCCGAAAGTCGACGCCGACGGCAACGAAATCGGCGGCGTGCCGGTCGTGCTGCGCGATGCGCCGCTCGGCACCTACCTTCGGATGGAACATCACCGCCGACAGCACACGGCCGTTCCACAAGGGCAAGCTTTGCGCGGAACGCCGGCAGCATTATCCTTTC
>ERZ1370068.10311-contig-9020_pt1 | contig 35857 bp, 57 predicted proteins | sample MGYA00561227_ERZ1370068 | MGnify/ENA primary metagenome ERZ1370068 (study PRJEB38410, sample SAMEA6850437) | metagenome | study: Metagenomic assessment of the ecological functions of the soil: analysis of the soil microbiota associated with the... | reverse complement strand
CGTTACGTATTGCTCGAACATGCGCATTCCAGCCGGAACGATGTTAGCGCGAGCAAAGCGCGAAGGCTGGACGCGAGAGATTCAAAACGCGAAGGCGCTGGCAAAGCGCGAGGATGCCGCCCGTTGCCACGCCGCTTGAAGCGGTCGCGACGTCTCGATGCAGCAACGCGGAGAACGGCACGTAGGGCGCATGGCGGGCGTCTCAGAGCGCGGCGTCGATCACGTTGAGGCAATGGACGGCGGCGCGATCCTCGACCGTGTTGATGACATCGAAAAACTCGACAAGGTTGCAAGGCGCACTTTCGGCATCACCGAGGGCGATGCCGGCCAGAGCGTTGTCGTAAACGTTGCGTTGCTCGGTATAGACCACGAAATCGCGAGCAAATCAGCTGATCTGGAATCAGGTTAAGCCGAGGCCTGCCGAATTAGACCGTCCGGCGATTGAGCTAGACCCCGACGCGGAGGAGCGCGCGGGCAATCAATCGCAATCAATCGATGCAATCAGCGGCGGGTAATCACGGCGAAGAAGCCGGGCGAAACCGCAGACGCTCTTCGCGAGCCGCTTTGCATGACGCTGCATGACAGAAATACTTCCGAAAGTGCCTTTTTCTTCATCTCACACTGGCCTTCCTCTAGGAGCTTAGTCCCGGATCCTTATAAGTGAAGGTAAACTCCTTATTGAAATGGATTTAAAAGGGGTGGCTGGGGGCGGAATCGAACCGCCGACACGAGGATTTTCAGTCCTCTGCTCTGCCAACTGAGCTACCCAGCCGTGATGGAAACCGACTCTCGAGAATGAACTTTTGCGCCGGGTGCTCACTATGCCGGATTCCTTCTACATCGGGCAAGAGAAAACGTAGCACACTCCGGGCTGTCCGAAGAATTAATCGGCTCGACCCGTTCGGCTTCGCTCAGACAGGCTCCGTCTCGCCCTACCATCTCGATTATCCGACAACATCGGCGCGGCAAATCCACCGCCGCGTTTAACAAATGCAAATAAAGGGCGCGCGGAATTTCGGTCGCGCCGAACTGGGCGAGGTGCGGCGTGAGCCATTGAATGTCGAGCAACGTGAAACGGCGCTTTCGCAAACGTTCGACCAGCTCCCCCAAAGCGCAATCTTGACGCATCGGTGGCGCGGTGAAACATCGATTCGCCGAAAACGCGCCGCCGATGGCCGACGCCGATAGAGACCTCCGGCAAGCTCGCCACCCAGCCATCGTCTCCACGGAATGCGCCCAGCCGAGTTCATGCAATCGCGAATAGCTCTCAATGATTTCGTCATTGATCCATGTGTCTTCACGCTGCGCGCATTCACGAATCACTTCGCCGAAGCAACTGTTGATTCGCACTCAAATTGCTGTTTTCTCGGCCCGACGCAATCCATGCGACGTATGAAAGCGATCGAGCGGCAAAATTGTGCGCGGTCAGGCGAAACCAGCCGATCTCTGCCGTTCTCTCCATCGCCATCGGGAAAACGCCCAGACGGTAGGCCTGTAGCAATTGCCCGGAGCGATCATCGCGCACGATCTTCATCGATCGACGAAATCCATTCATCTTCAGATTTTCCAATATGGCATTTCCTTGCAATCGACGCGAGTGTTCATAAAATAGTTGCTTGAAACGTTTGTTCGCCGCGTTGGTCTCCACCTCCACCCTGGTCATTGGAGGTTGTGCCGAGCGAGACACCGCCGGCCGAAGAAGTGCGCGAGCAATTTCAACGTGGCATAACTGGGGAAGGGCAACTCGGTCCAATCGATCGCAGTGATGATCCTTATGTTCAGTCGCGTGAACCGGCCTCGCTGCCTCCTCCCCGCTAGCTCGTGAAGATGGCCGCGCCCTCCGCGCATTCGACGAATCCTCATTCTCGATTTCGGCTCGTAGCATTATTCGCAGGTGATCGCCCGAGCGCATTCGCGAGTGCCAGGTTTATTCGGAAATTGTCCGCTTCGATCATCTGCGGCCGAGGAAGTATCGGCGTTGCGTCCGAACGGCATCATTCTCTCCGGAGGTCCGGCGAGCGTTTATGACAAAGGCGCACCGCAAATCGATCTGCAGATCTTCTCGCTCGGCATTCCGGTACTCGGCATTTGTTACGGAATGCAACTGATGGCGCATCACCTCGGCGGCGGGTGGAGTTTAGCGACCGCCGCGAGTACGGCGCCGGGCATGTTGCACGTGCACCGAACGCGTCGCAACTGCTTTGATGGACTTGGCGAGCAGATCGATATCTGGAACAGTCACGGCGATAGAACTGACGCGCTTTGCCCGCCGGATTTCGCGCGATTGCGCATACCGAAAATTCGGCCTTTGCCGCGATCGAAAATCCACGAGAGAAAACTTTACGCGCTGCAATTTCATCCCGAAGTCGCGCACACGCCGCGCGGGAAGGAGATTCTGCAGAATTTCGTCTATCACATCTGCCGACTGCACGATGGACTGGACGATGGGTTCGTTCATCGAAGAGGCTTGCGCGCGCATCCGCGAACAGGTCGGCGATCAAAAAGTCGTGCTCGGTTTGAGCGGCGGCGTCGATTCGTCCGTGACCGCTGCGCTCTTGCACAAGGCGATCGGCGATCAGCTCACCTGCATTTTCGTGAACAATGGACTGCTGCGCTCGCGCGAAGAAGAAATCGTGCAGCGCGTTTTCGGCGAAAATTTTCATGTCCGTCTGAAATATGTGGATGCGAGCGAACGTTTCCTCGCGCTGCTCAAAGGCGTGACCGATCCCGAAACAAAACGGAAAATCATCGGCAACGAATTCATCAAAGTGTTTCAGCACGCGACCGAGGAGCTGCTCGAGGAAGACTCGCAAAAATGGCGCTGCAGCAAACACGGCGGTTACAAGTTTCTCGCGCAGGGCACTCTTTATCCGGATGTGATCGAGAGCGTGTCGATCGAGGGCAATCCCGCACAAGTGATTAAGAGCCACCACAACGTCGGTGGATTGCCCGAAAAATGCATTTCGAGCTCGTCGAGCCGGTGCGCCAGTTATTCAAAGACGAAGTGCGCCAGGCCGGTTTGCAGCTCGGTTTGCCGAAAGAGATTGTGTATCGTCAGCCTTTCCCGGGCCAGGTCTAGCCGTTCGCATTCTCGGCGAAGTCACGCCCGAGCGATTGTCGATCCTGCGCGAAGCCGACACGATCGTTGTGAGCGAGATGGAATCGTTCAGATTGGTATTACCGCGTCTGGCAGTCCTTCGCTGTGCTGCTGCCGGTCCGCTCGGTCGGCGTGATGGGCGATCAGCGCACTTACGAAAACACGATCGTGCTTCGCATCGTCGAAAGCCAGGATGGCATGACCGCGGATTGGGTCCGCCTTCCTTATGAATTGCTCGCGCGCATCTCGGCTCGAATCAGCAACGAAGTCAAAGGCGTCAATCGCGTCTGTTACGATATCTCGAGCAAACCGCCGAGCACGATCGAGTGGGAGTGAACCACGCCGAAGCGCTTCGCCTTTTTGTCATTCTGAGCGGAGCGCAGCGCAGTCGAAGCTGTAACGCAGTCCTAAAAGGGCGAGGCCGGGCTTTCAATCTCGCGATGTAGCTTTTTGATTCACGATTGCGCAGATTTTCAACTTCGGTTACTGCCCGGGAACCGGCTGACGATTGAACGCAGGCAACTGCGTGTAATGAACTTTGTAGCTGACGACCTTCTCTTCGTCAGGCTTTCACCGCGATACGGAACTCGATCGTTTGCGCATCGATTTTTGTAAAGGGATCTGATTTCGCAGCGATCTCCCAGGTTGCGCCAGCGGCAGAGATGCTCAGTCACGCGAATCTCGACCGCCTCCTTCTTGTGATTGCGGAGCTTGATCTCAAATGATTCGTCAGCCGTTCGTTTGCAGGTTATCGACCGCGAAGTCAATCCGTCGCCGCTCGCCGACAAGATCGAAGGCGTTCCCAGTGGAAATTCGCAGCGTTTCATCCTTCGGCGTGTGGTCGATTTCATTCTCCCCCGTGAATTCGAGCTGCTGATCATTGTCCCGCCGATAAAAGCGAAGCCGTCCTTTCGGCAATGGAATTCCCAGGTGGTTCGCCTCGCTATTTTTGAATTCACGCACGACTGCCACTTTCGTATTTGGTTCCGGCCAGATATCGGGTTGGAGCAATGGGGTTCCGCCGAAACGCAAGACAATGTCGGCACCAGCGCCATCGTAGCGATAGATGCGCTGCGATTGGACCTGTTCAGCGCGCACGAACTCGACCTGTTTCATCTCGCGATCGCGCAACGTCACGGGCCGCTCGAGCGTGTAGAGATGATATTCATCGAAAGCTTTCTCGGTGACTGCCGGCGCTCCACCGTCCGTGGCCTCATTCATAGCCATCTTCGCTCTCGGCACTTGGCGAGGGACTAGCTTTGTCACGTCACCTGCGACTAATTTTAGTGCGCGCATTATCGAAGCGTTTTCCGCTTTCATTGTTGAGCGTGACCCAGCCGACCAGCTGAAGCACGTCGCCCGTTTCTGGCGCGATCACATTATAATCCGCGCTCCAGTTCATCCCGCCGGTGATGTCGCCAGCTCGGCTTCCAGTTTCACCGCGGTCGGTGTTGAGATCTTCCAGCTCAGCTCTGGCTTCAGAATGGTATCGTCCGCCAGTTTCGGAAAGAGCGGAGTGCCCGGGAGTTCGAACCGCAGTTTACCACCTACTTCAATGATCGGCTGCAAACTGTTTTCAACCGGTCCGGGTGACTTCCGCGAATAGCCGCTGCCGGATGATTTTTCCCTGCACGATCACGCTTTTGTGATCTTCTTCGGTGCGGAAATCGATTGTCTGCCCTTCGAATAACGAAAGCAGCAGCTCCTGCGTCACCGGATCGGCGCGATAATTTTTGCTCGAGGACGCGGAGCTCGGTTTTTCCTGCCGGATCGCGCAAGACAACCGAACTCGGCTCCAGTTGCGCAGTCGTGTCGGCGAATTTCACGTCGTTCACGCCGGGGTGGAGATCGAGCGAAACAGTGCTGCGGACGACCGCGAAATCCTGATTGTAAATCGTCAGCGCGGAATCCGCTGCGAGCAGCGGAAAGCACGAAGCCGAAAATAGACCAAGGATGGCGAGGACTTTTCAGACATTCGTTAGCCTTAATTTTTAGATCGAAATCAACAATCGCGCCAACTCATAATCGCTGAAACGCTGTCGACCACCCGGCCAGCACGACCATGAGCAAACCTGCAAATGCAGGAACAAAGCCGCCTCGTGCGCAATAATCGGCGGGAGGAGCGCTGGCATTTGTGGGGGCCCTATCTGGCGGAACGCGCCTGGGGCACGGTGCGCGAAGATTACAGCGCGAACGGCGATGCCTGGAATTATTTTCCGCACGAACACGCGCGCTCGCGCACTTATCGCTGGAGCGAAGACGGCATCGCCGGAATTTCCGATTTCAAACAGCGGCTCTGTTTCGCCTTCGCTTTCTGGAATGAACGCGATCGCATTTCTGAAAGAGCGCTTTTTCGGTCTGACTGGACCGCAAGGCAATCACGGCGAAGACGTGAAGGAAATTTATTTCTACACCGATTGCACGCCGTCGCACAGTTACATGCGGATGGTTTATCGCTATCCGCACGCGGCATTTCCTTACGAAGAGCTCGTGGCGATGAACGTCGGGCGGTCCAAGCTCGAAGCGGAGTTCGAACTTTGGGATTCCGGCGTGCTCGAAAACGGTTATTTCGATATCGATATCGAGTATCGCGAAAGCTGCGCCGGACGATATTCTCGTGCGCGCGACCGCGACCAATTGCGGCGACAAGCCAGCGACGCTGCATCTGCTCCCGACACTCTGGTTTCGCAATACCTGGAGTTGGGGACGTGATGATCGCCGACCAAATTTGTGCGTCGGTCGTGACGGTTCTCCTAAGACGCGCGTGATCGAAGCAAACCATGACGCGCTCGGCGATTATCGACTTTACTGCGAAGGCGCGGATGACCTTCTTTTCACCGACAACGAAAGCAATCTCCAGCGGCTTTGGGGTGTTCCGAACACAGTCGAGTTCGTCAAGGACGGCATCGAGGACTTCGTCGTCCACGGGAAAATGAATGCGATCGAATCCCGCAAGGATTGGCACAAAGTCCGCGGCGCATTATCGGTTCACGATCGCGCCGGGTGAATCGTCCGTCGTTCGGCTGCGACTGAAGCAGTTCAGCGAATTCCGCGAAGGCCACGCCGACCGCGGAGCCGCAAAGGATCGCGAATAGCGGAAAGAACGGCCGCCGAAAGTCTCCTGCTCCGACGATGGAGGCGATACGTTTGCGATTTCGACGCAATTTTTGCAATCACGCACCAAAGAAGCCGACGAGTTTTATGCGCTGGCTCACGCCGTCTTCTCTGAGCGACGAGCATCGAGGCAATCCAGCGCCAGGCGCTCGCGGGCATGCTTTGGAGCAAGCAATTTTATCATTACGTCGTCGAGCATTGGCTCGAAGGCGACCCGGGCCAACCGCCCCCGCCCAGACGAACGCAAGCGCGGTCGCAACGCTGAGTGGCGGCATCTTTACAACGAGCGTGTCATGTCGATGCCGGACACCTGGGAATTTCCGTGGTATGCGTCGTGGGATCTCGCCTTCCACTGCATCCCGCTCGCGCTGGTCGATCCGCACTTCGCCAAAGCGCCAGCTCGATGCTCATCGTGCGCGAATGGTACCAACATCCGAACGGCCAGGTGCCCGCTTACGAGTGGAATTTTAGCGACGTCAACCCGCCGGTGCTCGGCTGGGCGGCCTGGCGCGTTTACAAGATCGAACAGCGTCAGACCGGCAAAGGCGATCGCGCTTTCCTCGAAACGGTCTTCCACAAGTTGCTCATTGCCTTCACCTGGTGGGTGAACCGCAAAGACTTCGCGGGCAACAATATTTTCGAGGGCGGATTTCTGGGTCTCGATAACATCGGCGTCTTCGATCGGAGCGCTGTCTTGCCGGATGGCGGGCATCTCGAGCAGAGCGACGGCACGAGCTGGATGGGCATGTTTTGTCTGAATATGATGCGGATGGCGCTGGAGCTGGCGCGCGAAAATCCAGTTTACGAAAATATCGCGACGAAATTTTTCGAGCATTTCCTCGGCATCGCCGGCGCGATGAACAATGTCGGCGGCAGAGGGATCGGGCTCTGGGACGAAACGGACGAATTTTTTTACGACGTGCTCCATTTGCCCGATCGAGTCGCTTCATCCCGCTGCGGGTGCGCTCGCTCGTCGGTTTGATGCCGCTGCTCGCGGTCGAAACGATCGAGCCGGAGTTGCTCGATGCGATGCCGGGCTTCAAGCAGCGCCTCGAGTGGTATCTCGACGAATCGTCCCGAGCTCTGGCAGCCTGATCTCGCGCTGGCAGGAGCCGGGGATGGGCGAACGCCGCCTCATCGCGCTCACTCGCGGCCATCGCATGAAATGCTTGCTGCGCCGCATGCTCGATCCGGAGGAATTCCTGAGTTCGTACGGCGTGCGTTCAGTGAGCAAATTTCACAAGGCGCATCCGTACGTCCTCAATGTCGGCGGCGAGGATAAGGTCGTAAATTACGAGCCCGCGCGAATCGCAAACCAACTTGTTTGGCGGCAACTCAAATTGGCGCGGTCCCATCTGGTTTCCGATTAATTTTCTGCTGATCGAGTCGCTGCAAAAGTTTCATCATTATTACGGCGACGATTTCCGCGTCGAATGCCCGACTGGCTCGGGTCACTTTCTTGTCGCTCGATGAAATTGCCAATGAACTTTCAAATCGCTTGATCGGAATCTGGTTGCGCGGCGAAGACGATCGCCGGCCGTTCGCGCGCGCTTCAGGGAATGCGCTGCACAATACGCGCGATCGCTACCACTATTGGTTTCACGAATATTTTCACGGCGACACCGGGGCGGGACTCGGAGCGAGCCATCAAACGGGCTGGACGGGACTGATCGCAAAGTTGATTCAACAGCAGGGCGATCACGGCACGATCGCCAAACTCGATCCGTTTACGGACCTCTAGGTTGCGTGCTGATGCCGACGTTCCACGCGCATGGCAAAGACCAGAGCGCAATCGGCGCGGCAAGAAGGGCAAGATCGAGCGCGAGACGACCGACGAAGCCGAAATTATTACTGGCAGCGCCTTCAGATTCAATAGGTGCGCGTTTTCTGCACTGCTTGTTTCGGAGCTGATGCCGTTGTAGCCACGTCGCTGTGCGACGTGTGCGCGCGCCTCACAGAGGCACGGCTAGAGAAGCGAACGAAACATGACGTAAACATCGACATATCCCTTCTCCGGGTGCCGAAAAGCGCTTGGCAAAGTGCCGACGATCTTAAATCCGAATCGCTTCCAGAGGCGAACGGCTGCGTCGTTCGTCGATACAACAAAGTTGAATTGCATCGCCCGAAACCCAAACCGGCGCGCCTCGCGTCAGACAGTGCTCGCCCATCGCGCGACCAATCCCCTGTCCGCGCGCATTCGACGCGACCATGAACGCCGCATTGGCGACATGCGAACCGCCTCGGATTGATTCGGCCGCAAAATGTAAGTGCCAACCACCTGTCGCCGAACCCGGCTTCGCCGGGCAGCTCCTTCAATAGCAGACGATGCGATGGGCGACACACCTCCATGGGAGGAGCTGGGCGACCCAGCTGATTGATCCAATCGGCTGCCCTCTGGGCGCGAAGCGGGTCGATCTTGCTCGGCTAACGTGCGTGTGCCTGTCTTCTCGAAACCAATACGCCAGCGCTTCCTCACGCGAAATGTTCCGGATCAAATGCATACGTGTCGCCCGCCGCGACCGCCGCATGAAAAGATTTCCCAGATCGCATCGCAATCCGCTTCTGTTGCTGGGCGAATGTTCAGCATGAGGGAAGACCTAACGGGCAAAGATCGACATCATGAAGCCAGCGCGAACCAGGCGGCGATAGTCGCGAGTTTCTGTTCGGCGCGCCACGGCCCGCGCGCTGTTCGTCCCATTTCGTTTATCACGCGCTGCAATTCCCCAGGCGATTTCTTAAGCAAAGTTGCCGCCTTGGCGAGTGCTTCGCGTTCGCTTAGCACGACGCACTGAATTTGATGCGCGCGTAAGGCATCAGCGAGCGCAGTCCGAAACAACTGTCCTTCCAACGCATGCGCACGAATGTGCGGATTTGCGATCAAGGCTGGATCAATTTGGCTGCCAACGACGAGACCGGCGTGGCGAATCTTGTGACCGTCACGGCGATGATCGGAGACAATCTTGGCAACCGAGTGCTTTGTCGCGCGACGCACAACCTGCAACCGAGACTTCAGCCAGGCTGTGTTTGTCTCGAGCTTTCCCATCGCGGCATGATATGGCTGGCGAGTCGCGGGAATTTTCGGGTCGCATAGATCGATCAAGCGAATATCGCACAACCGCGGCAAATGAACCGGACCGACCAGCAAGATCGCTGCAGCCCAACCAGACTTCACCCGAAAACCAAGCGCCGCCTGATCCACTTTTGATTTCAGTCGGCGCTGCGTCGTCTTCGGTCAGTCCGTTCAAGAAATAAACGTCCGGCTTGTCACTCACCCCGGCTCTCTGCATCGCTTGACGTAAATCGTCGGATGCGGCGAATGCTTTCGCCTTATCGATGTCTTCCGCCGAGAAGAGCAGGATCACTTCGTTTGGGTCGTCGGCGTTGCGAAAAAGATGTTCTTCTTTCAGCCCCGCTTTCTGCCGCGCCGAAGCGTGCGCGTCGTAGGCCGGTTTCCATTTGGCGAAGTCAGCGACTTTGTGACGAACGAGCGTGTGTATCATAATTATCCCTCCTGCTCCTTGTTTCACAGATCCAACCGAACGAGTCAATGCCGTTTAAAATGCTGGACGGCTTTTTCGTGTTTCTCCGCCGCAGCTTTCGTTTTGAACGTGCCCAGATTTCTTCGCTTGCCGGTCCTTGTGAAGCCGCTTCGGGAACAAAAGTCAATCAGCCAACGCATCGAATTCGAGACCTAACGAGAATTAGCCGGCATTTTGCAGGCTATTTCCAGACGCAACTTTGAAGTAAAGCGCGAGCAACGCGGCGAGAATCGCGAGATCCAACGCCAGATGGCCGGTGAAGCTCCAGTTTTTACTGGCATGCCCGAAACAGCCGCAGGTGATGTCGATGCCGCGAACCTTCGCGGCAATGGTGGCGACGATGAAGATCGAGATGAGCGCCGTTAAGATCGACAATCCTCCGAGATAAAGGCGGCGGAGAATCAACGCAAAGCCGCACAAAATTTCCAGCCACGGCAGATAAAAGGCGAGCCGGACGCCGATCGACCACGGGATGATCTGATAGTTATTGATGTCGCTCGCGAAACGCATCGGGTCCGCCACCTTGGTAATCCCCGCGTAAACAAAAACCGCGCCGGCCAGAACAGCGAGGCCTCGCCTAACGGAAAAGTCCCACGCGAAACGCGGCCGATCTCTCCCCTCTTCGCTCATTGGCCGCTTTTCTGCCACTCCTCCCAGCCGCCTTGCAGCACGTAAACGTTCTTCAGCCCGTCCTCGTTGCGCAATCGTTCCGCCACGGCGTGGCTCGCGTTGCAAGTTTGCCGGCTGCAATAGACGATCAGTTTGCGTTCCGGCGACCAGGCTGCGAGCACCTTCGGCAGCAGCTCCGTCCAGTCGTCTTCGTTTAACTGCATTGCGCCGGGGACATGGGCGCTGGCGAACTGCTCATCCGGCCGGGCATCGACCCACAGAACTGCGGCGCCCCAATTTTTGCCTGCCCTACAGTCACCTGCGCCGCATCCACGGGCGGCTGTTCCCAGGCGGCATTGCCCCGGTAGTAGAGGGCCTGCCCGATCGCGGGGAGAAACGCCAGGCCCATGAGCCACAGGACCTGGCGAATCAGAATGGCGCGCACGAGTTATTTCGGCGGGGGACAAAAATGGCCGGACTGGTGATAGCGGTAGGACTCGCGCCGGGCCGGGAGGCGCCGAACGCGACGGGACCGCCCGCAGGAGGCGCGAACGCGGCTGGAGTGGAGCCGCCCGCGGGAACGGGAGGATCGACGCGCACGTTCGCGTAAAACGTCCTGGGCGCCTCTTTCGGAAAGTCGGGCTGAATTTTCAACGCCGCGTTGACCGGGCGGTTCCCGGTCTCCGGCGTGACGGTGATGCGAAATGCCTTCTCGTTAGGCACAGGCTCGGAACTCACCTTGATTGCTGGATCGGTGGAAGTGACATCGAGTTTCTTGACCGGGAAGTCGCCTATCTTGACCTCGATCGTCTTCGGCGCGCGCTCCTCGCCGTGGCGCCAGTAGAGAAACGCGGGCGCAAACTCCAGCAGCCGCGGAATCGTCGCTTTCAGCTTTAAGACCGTTCCTTCACTTTTTGTATCGTCCGTCGTGACGTGAATCGTCTTCGTCTGTTCGCCGGAACGATCGCCGATGTTAAAGGTAGCGACGATCTCGCCGCTCTCGCCCGGAGCGACCGCATCCTTCGGTGGCGCCGCAGTGGTGCAACCGCAAGAGGGCTGCACCTTGGTGATCTTTACCGGCTGATCGCCGGTGTTTTTGTATTTGAAATGCGCGACGGCGGTCTTGTCCGACAGAGTCGGATGCAGATCGACCTCGGGATTTTCCCAGACGAGCGACGCGCGCGCCGGAAATCCGAGCGCCAGGACCAAACCAAGAATGGAAAGCGGAATGCGAATTTTCATAATGTTATTTTAAAAGGAGACGATGCGATAACAAGACACGCGGTGATTTTCATTCGCTCCATGAGCGCCGATAAAACGACAGCCTCCTGACCTTGTCAATCCTCCCTAGCCGGATCGCCGACTTTAATTCACACGGCCCACCATCTCCTATTCTCGCAAGGCAATCAGATGCGTTCGCACATAGTCCGCAACGGCCTCGCGCCAATCACGCGGTGCGCGGCCGATCAGATCAGCGCATTTCTTGTTGGAAAGAACCGTGTAGACGGGACGCTTCGCGACAAAATTTTCATGTCGCTTAATGACAATGCCTCGACCGTGCGCGCTCGCATCGGAATACCGGCGGCGTGGCAGCAATCGAGCGCCCATTGTGCATGCTGCTGCCAGCTGCATTCACCACTGTTCGCCAGATGCAGCAGTCCGCTCACGCGCGATTCGAGAAGAAGCGGACGAAGCGCTTCGGCAATATCGGGGGCGTAAGTCGGCGTCGAGAATTTGTCGGCGACGGCCGCGACCTTCTCTTCCTCGCGAGCGCGTTTCAAAATGGCGTCGATGAAACTCGGACGATCGGGACCGAAAACCCAGGAAACACGAGCGACCAGCGCCTGGTCGTTCGCCTCGGAGCACGCGTCGCTCCCCTTCCCGCTTCGATTCACCGTAAACGCTGATCGGAACCGCAACATCTTCTTCGGTATAAGGCTCGCGCGCTTCACCATCGAATACGTAGTCCGTGCTGATGTGGACGAACCGCGCATTTTTGCCCGACAAATTTCCGCCAGGACGCGCGGCGCCTCCGCATTTAACTGAAGCGCTTCGGCGCGGTGATCTTCGCAGTAATCGACATCCGTAAGAGCTGCGGCGTTAATTAGCGCATGGAACTCGGTTGGATCGAGCGTCGCGCCAAATTGCCCCAGCGCCCCTAGATCCAGTTGCGAGTGATTGAAACCGACAACTTCGAATTGCTCGCGGTGCTCTCGCAACAGCGCCGCGCCGAGTCGGCCGCCCGCGCCGATAATTACGATTCGCATCTTAAAGTGGCACAGGCATCCTGCCTGTGGAGCAACAACGCTTTTTGCGAATACAGACTGGAAATCTATGCCACATCAGTAACGTCCCGCACGATCGAGCAGCGCTTCCCACCAACTGGAATGATTCACGTACCAATCAATCGTCGTCGCGATTCCTTCTCGTGCGTTGTGGAGCGGTCTCCATTCCAGTTCGCGTTGCGCGAAGGATGAATCGATCGCGTAACGCCGGTCATGACCGAGCCGGTCGGTCACGAACGAAATCAAGCTGTGGGGCTTTCCGAGCGTATCGAGGATCAGCTTCACGACTTCGAGGTTTGGCATTTCACCATCGCCGCCCACATTGTAAATCTTCCCGGGTTTGCCCTTGAAGAGGGCCGCGACAATCGCCGCGCAATGGTCCTCCACGTGAATCCAGTCGCGCACGTTCAGGCCGTCGCCATAGACCGGGAGCGGCTGGTCGCGCAAGGCGCTAATGATCATGAGCGGGATTAATTTTTCGGGAAATTGGTATGGGCCGTAGTTGTTCGAGCAGCGTGTCGACCAGAACTTCCAATCCGTAAGTTTTGTGATAGGCGAGCGCGAGCAGGTCGGCGCCCGCCTTGCTCGATGAATACGGTGAAGTTGGATCGAGCGGCGAATTTTCAGTGAATTTCCCGGTCGCGCCTAACGAGCCGTAAACTTCGTCGGTCGAGATCTGCATGAAAACGCTGGACATCGTGGCGCCGCGCCGCGATCGAGCAGAACGCTCGTTCCGACAACGTTGGTGTGAATGAAATTCTGCGGGCGAATTGATGCTGCGATCGACGTGAGATTCGGCCGCGAAATTGATCGACGGCATAAAACTGATGATCGGTCATGAGCGCGTCGATTTGATCGGCGTTCGCGATATCACCTTGGAGAAATTCGTAACGCTCGCCGTGCTCTTCGACCACGCCGTCGAGGTTCGCGAGATTCCCAGCGTAAGTCAAAGCATCGACATTTGTTACCGTACGCCGGCTTGTAATGTTGCAAAATGTAACGAATAAAGTTGCTCCCGATGAAGCCACAGCCGCCGGTAACAAGAACGCGCATGCGAGCGCTAACTAGCAGCAGAGGAACCGGCGCGCCAGCGGATTTTGGCGAGATGGGCACGCTGTGCGGCGGCTTTGCCATTACGCCTGATAAAATCGGATTGGACGCCATGGTTGATCCTCGCGTTTGGCGCGTCTCCTGCGTTTCCTCTTTCTCGGCATCAAACCGCCGCATTTCGACGAAGGAATCAACGGATGGTTCGTCGATCAGGTTGTCAAAAACGGCTTTTATAACTACGACCCGACCAACTACCACGGGCCGCTTCATTTTTATATTCTTTTGCTTTCGCAAACGCTGTTCGGGCGCAACGTCTGGGCGCTGCGTTTGCCCGTGGTGTGCGCCAGCATAGCCGCCATTTACGTCACCCTGAAATACGAGCCGTTCCTTGGCCGCACGGTCAGTCGAATCGCTGCTTTCGCCATGGCTGTTTCGCCGGGTTTCGTTTTCTCGGACGTTATTCAATCCACGAGGTCTGGCTGGTCCTCTTCTCGCAGCTTTTTGTGCTCGGCCTCTTCGGTCTCTGGAAACTGGGAACAAACAACTATCTCTGGTGCCTCGGGATGGGATTGACCGGTATGATCCTGACGAAGGAAACGTACATTATTCATCTCGGCTGTGCCGCCCTGGCCCTGGCAGTTCTTTGGATTTCGAACTTGATCACGCCGCTGGCCGACGCGAAACGCGCACCCCAAACCTGGACTTATGTTGATTTGTGCGTCGTGCTCGCCGCTGGAACTTTTCTTAATCGTTTTTTCTATTCCGGAACTTTCTTTAACTGGCCGGGCCTCCGTGGCCTCTATGAAACGTTCGCCACCTGGTTTCAGACCGGCAAGAACGGGAACGGTCACGAAAAGCCATGGTACTACTGGCTCAAGGTGATCGCGCGCTACGAAATTCCGGTCCTGGGTGGTCTAGCGCTGTGTGTTTTCTGCCAGATGTTCAAAAAACTTCGCCGTCCGTTATCTCGCGATTTATGGCGTAGGAACGCTGCTTGCCTACAGCATCGTTCATTACAAAACACCGTGGTGCATCATCAGTATCATCTGGCCGTTTTTGTTCCTTTTCGGCGCGGCGACTCTGATTATTCCCATCAGAGGTCGATTGGTGTCTTACGTAATCGGCGGTTGCATGCTAGCCGCTTCGCTCGGTTCCACGATCTGGCTGAATTACTTTCATTGCACTACCGACACTGAGCCTTACGTCTACGTGCAGACCTACAACGATATCTATAAGTTATCGCGGCCGCTGTTGCGTGCGGCCAAAAATAATCCGGTAAATTATCATCTCGTCGGCCACATCATTCGGACGAGTTGCTATCCGATCCCCTGGTTGCTGGGCGACTTCGATCATGTCGGCTACTACGAACACGATGATCTGCCATCAAAGGTGGACGCCGATTTTCTTTTTGGTCCAGCAGGACCGGATCGCTGAAGTCGAAGCAAAACTGCAAGGCTCGTATTTTACCGAGCCAGCTCCACGCTCAGGGCCTACCAGGATCCTTCCAAGTTTTTATCTAAACGCCCGGACCTTCCGGAAATTTTTCCCCGGACAAGAGCCTGATTTTCTCGGCAAGTCTGCTGGCATGCAAAAAACTTCGCACTTGAAATGAAATGGCTTTCGGCGGGCCTAACGTTCGTTAATGTCTCGACCGTTGCCGGTCTGCTCCTCGGAATTATCGGCGGAGAAGGATTGAACGGAGCGATCGCTGTCTGCGCGCTCACGCTCGGCCTCCTTGCCGGCTGTCTATGCTTACCTGGGCACGGTTGATGCGCGCCAAAACCGATAAGTCTCCCGCATCGTTCCCCGCCCCGGAACGGGAATCAAAACGCGCGCAAAGACAAAGCCAATCCGAAGCAGAACCGGCAGAAAAATACCGCTCGATATCGAGCATATCTGGCTTTGGATCGTCGCTATCTGCTTCGCCATATTCGCGCTGCGATCCTTTTGTTGGCTCCTTTATGTCGATGGCGCCAAGCTCACGATTCAATCGCCTAATAATCTGGGCGATCTTTCGCTCCATATCACCTACATCCGTTACTTTTCCCACGGCGTAGCACTCTGGCCCGACAATCCCATTCATGCCTTTAGCAAACTAAGATATCCGGGAGGGATCGATTTGTTTAATGGTCTGTTCGACTGTCTCCACTTCGACTTGATCCGCAGTCTTGTTTGGACCGGTCTCATCGCTTCGCTGGCCACCTTCTATGGCTTTTATCGCTGGAGCGGCGCCTTTGGCGTAGCCGGTTTCTCTTTCAATGGCGGTCTCGCCGGCTTCCAAATTTTTAGAACCTTGCAGTTTCTTGATTATCAAGGCGACAAAACCATCGCCTGGAAAAGTATTCCGCTGGCCATGTTCGTCACGCAGCGAGGTTTGCTCTATGCGATCCCAGCGGGCTTGCTCCTGCTTTGTCATTGGCGCGCGAAATTTTTCAGCAAGGTCCGCGCGTGAATCTGGAACGCTCGAGACAGCCGGAATCCTTCCTTTCTGGATCGAGCTGTCGCTTTACGCCTCGATGCCGTTATTCCACGTTCATACCTTTCTCGCACTTTCGATCGCTTTGGTCTTCTGGCTTCTGACTGAACCGCGAACGGTGAAAAAACACATCTTTGTCCTGCTGTCCGCTGCCTTGATGCCGGCAACAGGAATTGTCTGGCTGATCACCGATCATTTTCGCGCGAAGTCTATCCTCGCGTTTCAACCGGGTTGGGTTCAAAGCTCTGGAGACTTTGCCAGTTCTTTTCCGCGCTTCTGGTTGATGAACTTCGGGATCACTCTGCCGCTTATTCTGGTGTTGATCGGAGTGCTTTGCTGGCGCACCTGGCGAACGCGGTCGGGCAAACGTTTTAGTCTCCCGGAACCTCTGGCATTCGCCTTGCCGGCGGCGGCTATTTTCTTTTTGCTTGCCTCGTTAAAACCGCTCCGTGGGAATGGGACAACGCGAAGCTTATCATTTGGTCTTATTTTATTTTCCTGCCATTTCTGTGGAGCGAGCTTATCTCCAGGTGGCCGCAATCCGTGAGATACGGGGTCTGTTTCGCGCTTTTCGGCTCGGGCGTTGTTACTCTGATCGGCGGTCTCGCCGCTGGTCGCCCGAGCTTTGATCTGGCGGATCGCGGGGACGTCGATGCGGTCGCGACTGTGACCCGACAATTGTCAATCGAGGAACGATTCGCGGCTTATCCTACTTACAATCATCCCCTGCTTCTGAACGGAAGAAGAAGTTGTCCTGGGCTATCCCGGCCATCTTTGGACGCAAGGGTTCGACTACCAGGAGACTGATGACCAGCTAAGCTCGCTCATGAAAGGAGCGCCGAGTTGGAAGACGATCGCGAACTCTTTGCATGTTCGGTATCTGTTTTGGGGCGCCGAGGAGAAAGCAAATTATGCGGGAAGCGGCCAGCCGTGGGCGCACGCTTCGTTGACGGTGGCGACAGGCGGTTGAGGAACAATCTACGATTTACAGCAACCAGCCGTTCCGCGAACCGGCTCTCAACGTCGAGTAAATTCGGGCGCGCAGGCGCCAAGCCACCGCTCCGGTCAAGAATGAGCTGTCGAAGCTTGCATTTTTCAGCCACGTAATGAGACACGTTGCGTGGATTTATTCGATATCCGCGGCGGAGGATCACCAGAAGTTTCGTCCGCGGATTCTCGGTCATGTATTTCACGATCGTTTCCGCAGCCATTTTGCTCGGAAATACGACATGCGCGATACAGGCCTCTGATGTCATAACGCCGAAGACGCGGCACGTCGCTGAATCTGGTCAGAGAAATTTTCGAAAGTCGTTCGGCGGCGCGGTAAAGCCTGAAGGGATCATAGCCCGCTCCTCGTCCGAGAATTTTTCGCCCAAGCGTAGCTTTTGTAAAAAGATCTCGCGGACAACCAGCGCCAATTGCGCAATGTCTGGCCGCAACATTTGCCGAACGAGATCGGTGCCGGCCGACGCCATTTGCGCAACCTCTGCTGATGGCAAGCGGGCAAGTAATTCCTCGGCGGAAATTTTCTGCTCCTGCCATTGATTGAGCAGAGGCTGTTTGCGTAAGATCCACGCTCGCCCAGCCAATCGCCATCCGCGCATCGTGGCCCTGCAGCGCGTCGAGGATTTTAAGCGCGGTATTTTGCCCCGAATTCGCGACCTGGCGATCGTCTTGGAGGTAAACTACATCGGCTCGCGCCTTCGCCGCCGTAAACTGATTCTGAGACGAGTCCGAAGACGTTTCCGACAGGATTTCGCGGAAGCGCCGGCTTGCCTTGAAAAATTCCACAGCTCGTTACAAGGAATGCTGCGAGCAACGGCAGCGCTTGCGCAAGCAAACAGCACTCTCTTGCGCAAAGATTTTCTGATCGATCCGCATCGCGAGAATTACGATTCTCGCTGTGGTTCCGCAAAGCGACTTCTTTCTTCGAACACGAGCGCGGCCGGCTCTGCGTGCGAGCGGTAATTCATCCCGGTGCGAAACCGGCTGCTACGATCTGACAACCAATAGCCGAATGTCCGGCGCCAACTTACGCCCGACACTTTTGGCGGCCACCCAGGCGCGGCCGTTCCGCATGCTGGAATTTCGCAAATCTTCGCGCCGCATTTCGCCGCCACGATTTGCGCCTCGATTGTCCATCCGAAAGTCATCTCCTGGGGCGCGATCCTTTCGGAACAAATCGCGATCGATTAGCCGCAGTGGGCCGAGGTCGGTAAACCATCGACCGCCCAACATCCCGGACCAGATCCCAAGCCCGAAATTAGCGAGAATGTGCGGGAAAGTCATGGCGCGCCAATTTGCGAGGCGCGTCGTGCGAGTCCCCAGCACGAAGTCGTAACCTTGATCGCAGAGCTGCGGCGATTCGGATGACATCAGATGGATCGCTCGCCCCATCGCCGGCGCAAAACAGATAAGCGCGCACCGACGGAAACAAGCCACTTAAATGGTCGATGGCGCGCTGGCAGCCAAAACCGTAGCCTCGCTGGGCCGTCTCTGCTACCACCACTGGCCGCTCACGCGCGACTGCCGCGGTGCGATCGGAGGAATCATTCACGCCCACCGCGATAATAAACTTCTCCGGATCAAGCACCGCGATCAACTCGTCGAGCACCTGGCCGATGCACTCCTCTTCATTGCACGCAGGAATGATGATGCCGATCTGGGGCAATCGCGTGGCGGTTGAATTGGTTTGCACGAGGATGAGAGATTTGAAATTGCGTGCTATTCCCCGGCCGCTGGCGCTTCCTGCGCGAGGCTCAACACGAGTTGTCCTTCCGCCACGAGAATTCCATCGACTTTCGCGTGGACGTTGGATTGCAGCAAGTCGTCCATCTGTGCCATCTTTTCGGCCCGCAATATCAGCCGCTCTTCTGGCCGCACCGCCCGGAAAAATTTCATCCCTCGGATCGCCGACAACAAGAAAAATGCACGCGTCTCTTCCGGTTGACCAGACGCGGCCGCGATCCCCGCCGTCTGAGCGAGTGCTTCTGTCAGAATCACGCCAGGAACCATCGGATTGCCCGGGAAATGGCCGGCGAAGGTTGGATCTTCTTTCCGAAAAATCATCGCACAATCAGCCGCGATTCCTGGGACGCATTGAATCAATTCGCGCACGAAGACGAACGGCGGGCGGTGCGGCAATCCTGCCAGCGCTGGATCGCTGACGGCACGATCCATTAGGCGATGATGCGTTCGCGGGACTCAACCATTAACGAAATAAGCGAATTTCCAGCTGCCCTTCACGCGTCTGATCCCGGCTCGATAGGCGGTGTAATGCGCCGCTTCATCGGCAAACTGCGGCAGGGCCACCATGTAAGCATCTTTCTTGACGAACTTCTCAGATAAAATGCCGTCGAGCTCAACCCAAAGACCGTTTTCGTCCCAGTATTGAAATACGCCCGGGCGGAGCCCACCGGCTCGAGCCGATAACCAAAATCCTCGGTCATCATCGAGGTAAGCGTATTGACGTCATGCGCCTTCACCGCTTTACGCAACCGGCCGACAAATGCCTGAAAATCCGCGCCGGCGTTCTCTTCTCTGAGCGATACCGGCGGCTTTTGAACAGCGCCGCTTTTTTGCGTTTTGCCCGTCTTTGCGCATCCCGTCAAAGCGAGGATCAGCAGGAGAAAAGTGAAACCGATGATTCGCATACGCTCTCTTTTAGACGATGTGCAGGTCTGACACAATTCTTACCGCGATTCAAGCGCAGGCTTGCAAGGCTGGTTCCTTCGACTCAACTCCTGGATTTTCGCAATGAGCGTCGTCGCAAGGGATGCTCAATAAAGATGAAATAAATTGCGCGGAGAATATCCGCGAGGCTGCAAGCCGGGCTCGTTAGGCGCCAGGGGCCGTTGCGCAGCGCACTCAGGACATTCCCGACCGTCATGCTCGCGGGACGCGGAATGCTTGTGTAATGGGATCCGAAAGCGTTTAAGCGGTGTGCATCAGAAGTGGCCAGAAGCGGCTTGCCATATTTTTGCGACGGCTTCCGCGCGACGATTGGGATTCAGCCAGGAGGCATGAAAATGGCAGAACTCGATCGCATCGAAGCAATCGATTTCTTCAATCAGCCGCTCGCCAATGGAAGCACCGAGCAAATAAAATGGATGCGGAGCGAAGCTAAAAATCGTCTCGCCACGTCGCTCACGCAGTTCTCGCAGATCATCGAAATCGCGGAGGCGGGCGACCTCTTCGGAACGTGACGTTGAGCAGCACCGCATCCGCGCCACACAACCGCACTTCCGCGGCCGGAATAAGGAGAATACCCATCGCGGCGGCGTTCGCGAAAACCTCGGCGCGGTCAAACACCTTGTCGTGGAGCGTAATTGCGAGCACGCCGAAGCCGAAGAGCGCGCGCGTTCCAGCAATTGATGGGCGGAATAATCGATCGCGTCCTTCGGATCATCGAGCGTGTGAAGATGGAGATCGACTTTGATCCAATCGTCGTCCGGCATCGTGTGAGAAATTACTCAGAATGAATCTGGAAACCAGAAAGCCCGGAAAATTTGGATCGGAATCCGAATAGTAGGACTCGAATGGTAAATTCCTCTTGGTTTCCTGGCTTCCCGATCTTTTCCGTTGCCCTGATTTCTTGCTTTCCTGCGTTCCTGATTAAATTTGGCGGACGCGCTCGGGTGGTGGAATGGCAGACACGCATCGTTTGAGGGGCGTATGCCGCAAGGCGTGGGGGTTCAAGTCCCCCGAGCACCAATGAAAAGAGCGGCTCTATCAGTCGAAATGTAGCGAAAGTGTTGCAGTTTCCCAACTTGCGATTCCCACCATCAGCGGCAAGTTGGAAACTTGCCCCACCTCAGCGAAGGCAGTAGAGACAAAGCGCGATCGCACCGATGACGACCAACAGGCGTGCTATGCGCCCAAACAGGTCACGCTGCGAAACTTCACCCGACGATGCAGAGCGATCTTGAGCGCGTCTTATTCGCGGAAGCGACCATCCTGCATAGACTCGACGAAATCGGCGGCGGAGATTTCTGCAGATTACAAAGTCGCGAGCTCACTGTAATTGCGGTGTTGAATGGCAGCCTCATTTTCATGGCGGATCTGTTGCGGCGCATTCCGCTCCCGCTGAAACTCGATTGCCTGAGCGTGGCTAGCTATCACGGAGAAATCGAAACGACCGGCGAAATTGTTTTCCGCCAGATTGCACTTCCTGATATCGCCGGCCGCCACATTTTGATCCTTGACGATATCCTTGATAGCGGGACGACGCTCGCTGCGATTCAACAGAAACTTGAAACCGCACAACCGCTCAGCGTGAAAATTTGCGTGCTGTTAAAGAAAATCGAAACGCACGCCTGCGACCGATCGAGGCGGATTATGTCGGCTTCCCGAAATCGCGGACGAATTCGTGGTGGGTTACGGACTCGACTATATGGAGCGGTATCGGAATTTGCCATGTATCGGCGTCCTCCGAAAAGAGCTGATCGCGACAACGACTCGATAATCTCCGAGACTGACGATGCAGGTCCACGTGCAATTCTTTTCCAATTTGAAGGAGCTCGCGGGCGGATCGACGCGTTTGATTGAAATTCCGCAAGGATCGCGCGTGTCGGATTTGCTTGACGTCATCTATGCGCACGCTCCCGCGCTCCGTGCTTGGGACAAGAGTATCCTCATCGGTGCCGGAGTTGAATTTGTCGAGCGTGACTACGCGCTTCAGCCCAACGAAGACATTGCGATCATGCCACCCGTGCAAGGCGGATAATTTGATTGGCGAAAAATCCGTTAACCCGCCAGGGTTCAATCCCGGAAATTCTTAAAAGCGGTCGCGACCCCGAAATCGCGGCTTTTCACAAACTGAATGACGGATTGCAGATCATCTCTCTTCTTCCCAGTAACGCGGATCTGGCGATCCTGCAGTTGGCTCTGCACCTTAGAAATTCTGACCTTTGATCGCCTGAATAATTTCCTTGGCCTTATCGCCTTCCAGGCCTTGTTGAATCTTCAACTCCTGCCGGGCATGCCCCAGCGGCGAAATCGCCGGTTCAACTTGCTCTACATTGCGCAGATCGACGCCGCGCTTCGAAAGTCTCCCGATCACGATCTCGCGCAATCCCCGCAGCCGCGCGGCATCTTCCGCCGTCAGGGTAATTTTGTCTTTCTCAGAGATGATTTCCGCCACGCTGCCTTTGAAATCGAACCGCGTCGCCAACTCTTTCCGCGCCTGGTTGAGCGCATTGTCGATTTCCTGTTTGTCCACTTCCGAAACGATGTCGAATGAAGGCATGAGACCGAATTCGCGATTCTTTTAATTTTGGATTCTTGATTGGCTGACGGAAATCACAGGATTGCCACTTTCATCTTCTCCGATTAGCTCCTTTCCGCCAAATGACTTTTTCATCCGCCGGTGGCTTTTGATTTTGTCGGCGCTTCTTTGCGTCACAACGTTGCTTCTGCCGATCGGGTGCCGGCGCACGGTTTCAAATGACGAAAAGCAAATACGCGCCGATTTGCGGCACGCGCTCTCGGAGCATTCGTATCAAACGGCCACGGTCCTTGCTCGGCGCGTAATTCAGTTCGCGCCGCAGGATAACGGCGCGTGGGAGCGGCTCATCCAAGCCCAGCTGGGATTAAAGGACCTCGGGGGCGCAAAACAATCGTTGCTCGAATGGGGCAAAGCAGTGTCGCGGCCATCAGCAAAATTTCACGAATACAGTGGCGATATCGCGTTGAAGGAAGGCGATCGCAGTGGTGCGTTAATTGCCTGGAGAAAATCTGCCGAGGCCAACGCTCGAAATCCGCGAGTGTTCCGAAAATCGCGGTGCAGGAGCAATCGGCCCATCACTGGCAGGAAGCGGTGGTGGCCTGGAGCGAAATTCTGAAGATCCACGATAGCGCCGAGGCACGGATCCACCGCGCCCTTTGCTCGCGCCGCATTCATCAATGGGAGTCGGCTCTCCGCGACCTCCATCGCGCTCAGCAGCTTGCGCCAAATGACGATCAAGTCCGGCGCCAGACCGAGTCGTTCGATCGTCTCGCGAAATTTCTACCCAAAATCCGGGACATCGACAAGGAACTCGCGGCCCTGCCTAACGACAGTTCCTCTGCTCTGCGATCGCGCGCTGCTTTTTTGCGCGCGAGCGATGCGCTACTGGCGCTGGATGACGCGGAGGCAGCCGTCAAGTCTTCCACGACTTCTACGACCAAGATTATTTCAAGCGCTTGCTTTGATTGGACTCGGCCGATCTGGCGAAGTTGCGAAATTATCCGTGCGTCCATCGATTGCCCTTGGCTCTCTCTCACCGGAATTTCTGCAAACGATCAGCCGTCTTGATTCTGAAATTTCGGCAGAGCCGAAAAATCCGGAGCTTTATGTCAGCCGCGCCTGGCAACTAAATGAGATCGGGCAGCCGGCGCTGGCGCTCGCTGATGCGGAAAAAGGCTTTGGAACTCGATGCAAAATCTTCGGGGGCATGCGCTGAGAGCAGCTATGCTCTGAAAAATTGGGGCACGATCAAGAATCGCTCGATCGCATCAAACGCGCGACCGAGCTCGATCCAAATTTTTCTACCGCGTGGCAATATCGCGGGGAATTGGAAATGCAGAACAGCGACTATCCGGCAGCGATCGACTCGCTCACGCGCGCACTCCAAATTAATCAGACAGCTGGCGCCCTGGAAAACGCGAAGAATGTTATCGCCGAGTCGGGCTCATCGCCAAGGCGGAACAAGACCATCAGGTACTCGAACAATTTCGGGCAACGCGTTGAATGGACACGGTCGGAGCGCAGTTGAGAAAGCCAAGCGGACCCTTTCCGAGTCGCACCCTACCGAGTTCTCAATAGAATGCTTCGAGTCTAATGTTGCCGTTCACGCTGCGGAGTTTCCATTTCGGCGCGCTCTCCCCGAAGGCGGATGTCTGAAGCGTTTTGACGCGACCTTCTTTGACCCGATTTTTCCAAAATCACTCGTGATGTTTCCGTGCAGAGTCTCGGCATCCAGGTTGATTTTGGCCGCGCCGGGCAGAATGGCGCGTATTCCACCGTTGGTAATTGCGAGATCAAGTGAAAACAGCATCTCTTCCCACCAGTCGTAAAAATATCGAGGGCGCCATTGGCGGCGCGCAGATGCAGATCCCCAAAAGAATTGTGCGCTGCGATCCTTCCATTCGACAAACTCGCAGTCGCACTCCCGCTCCGGAGTCCTTCGATGACCAGGTCGCCGTTCGCCAGCGACATGTTTGTTATCTTCACCGTTTGCGGAGCAATGATCGTGTAATCGACCGTGCCTGATCGATCGCGAAAACTCCACCAACCTGGTTGGGACGAAAATTTTGTTTTGATCGCGAGCGATTTTGGCGTCGCCGCTACATCGATTTCGATTTGGCTGAGGCGTTCAGCCGAATACGCTTTTTGATCGCTTCCAGTTTCACTTCCGGCTCATTCCAACAGTAAATGCGGATCGAACCGTCGATGTTCTCAACGCTGATCGTGCCCGTTTGTTCCAGGGTGTAGGTCTGCTCGAATTTTTGCTGCAACGGATCTTCTGCCAGGACAGAAGAAACGAAGCAGAGCCAAAAGCTGAGAAAATATCTCATTCTTAAAAGACAAACGATTGAGGGCAGAGCGGTTCGCTTATTCGTAACGAAGCTCGAACATCGGATCAACCTTCATCGCACGCCGCGGCGGAATGTAGCTCGCCAGGGCGCGTGCTCCGCGAGCAATAATTACGACGAACAATAAGTGACAAAATCATTAGCGCCCTCATAGAGCGTCGCGTCCTCTGCCACTGACGAAGGGGGTATGACCCCTATTTTATGGAAAGTCGTGAGCCGGCATGGTAAACATCGATATGCGCAAAGCGACATCCGCCGCGAAGAGGCGAACGCCTGTCGTCAAGGAACACGAACAGCTTTATCTCGTTAAGAAATCGGGAAACTTATGAGCTTGGCTTTCTGGACCGGAAACCATGAAGAATTCAAGGGATAAGGAAGGAGTTGCGGCTGCCGAACTGGCGCTGAAGGCTCACGCATTAGTATCCAACTCTGAGATCCTGGCTGAGATGACGGAAGGAGACAGGATGATGCGGGAAATAGCAGGCATGATCGACCTGACCGAGGCACCAGAAGATGCAGTCTGCAGTCTTGTTACAGACCTGTTGCAGTATTGCGAGCTGGAGAAAATCGACTGGACTCAAGAGGTAATGTCGCGGGCGTGGGGAGCGCTTCCGCAGTGAGCGTGTCCACGAAATTCAAGAGCGATGAGCTTCCCGAAACAGAGCGAAATCGAATTGCCGCTTCTTAAGACATTGCATGAGCTTGGCGGAAAGCCGAGCCAAAAGAACTCTACCCGAGATTAGCGACCATCTTCCCGCAGCTCACTCAGGAAGACTTAAGTGCGCGCACGTCAAGCAATCCTTCGATATTTCGCTGGCACAATCTCGTCCAATGGAGTCGTCAGAAGCTTGTCGAAAAGGGTGAGATCGACGGTTCCACGCGAGGCGTGTGGAAGCTAACGGCCAGAGGCCGCGCACGCGCCGTCGGCTCTGCCGAGAATGCGACGGAAGAACTCTTGCTGGCGCATCAAGCAACGTTGAAAGACTTGGTTTATGAGAACGAGGCAGAGGTGAAACGCCGCATCATCTCGGAGCTGCATAGTTTAGGATCGACAGAGTTTGAGCAGTTCTGCGTCTCGTTGTTAGGTCCGCTTGGCTACCAGCAATTGCAGGTCACCAACCGTGGGGCTGATCGCGGCATTGATGGACACGGGCTGTTCCGCCAGGGGGTCGTTACGATCCGTTCTGCGTTCCAAGCTAAACGGTGGCGGCGAAATCCCGTGAGTCGACCAGAGATCGATAAATTTCGTGGAGCGATTCAAGGCGATTACGACCACGGGGTATTTTTGACCACCGGGCGATTTACTGCTGACGCCGAAGCTGCCTCCATTAAGAAAGGCGCGATCTCGCTGCTATTGCTTGACGGCGACGCGATCGCGGAAAGCATGATCCGCAATGGTATAGGTGTAGTTCGTCGGCCGGTGCAGCTATTCGACTTAGATCCGAGAGTTCTTTCGCTTCCCGGCTGCAGATGGGTTTCTTTAGTCGGTCGCGGCCAGGAGATGGGCGATCGCATAAGTGTAGATTAAAGCGCGGGGCGGAAACCTGATCTCCGTTGCCTTCGTCGGCATCAACTTCACGCAGCAATATCGTCTCGTTCGAAGGCAGAAATGTTGGCCTAGCGACGGCGATAAATACAAACATCCGGGACAACAGGCCGCCGAAGCACAACAACGCCTCAACGAGAAAGCTCAGTCTGTATTCGATGAATTTCAGATCCTCCGCTTCCCCCGACGAATGCGAAGCCATTCCCATTCGAGTGTGTCGATCTCAGCAACACCGAGATGGAATATTCTTCAGTGCTGACTCGTGTCTCGCAGGGATACGACCGGCGGTTTCAATAGGGCCGGGACGCGTGCGTCCTTGTCGTCAGGCCGCGGCGACCAATTTTATGTGCACGACGCGATCCGTTTCGAAAGTTGGAAAACAACGCCGCTCACCAGAAACAGAAGCGGCGCATCATCATCGCCGGAATATCAGCGACTGAATGCTCACGATTGGTGCGGTTACTTCGCGCTCGTTAATTCATCCACCAACGGCTGCGCGTCATAAACATTTCGCAGCGCTTCAGTGATGGCGGCGGAATCGACGGAGACGGCGCGCGCTTGTTTGTCGGAGAAAATGCAGTCGAGAACGAGCGATTGAATGTTGCCGTCGAAAATGATGCCGACGAATTCATTCGCCTTGTTCACCACGGGACTGCCGCTGTTGCCGCCGATGATATCCGCGTCGGAAACGAAATTGAATGGCGTCTGCGGATTGAGCGAAGCCTTCTTGTCGATCCAACGCTGCGGCAAATCGAATGGCGGTTTGTTTTCGTGCTCGGCCGAACGTTGATACAAACCTTCGAAGTTCGTCAATGCCGGGATCTGTCTTCCGTCTTCCTCGTAACCGCGCACCGTCCCGTAGGACAAGCGCAGCGTGAATGTCGCGTCGGGATAGTTGCTCGTGCCTTCCACGGCGAAACGCGCCTTCGCGATTTCGGCATACGCCTGCTCCCTTTATCTCCTCTTGCGTTTCGTGCACCTTGCGCGCTTCCCGTGCAGGCGCGTCGATCATGCGCGCCACATCGAGCATGGGATCGTGCGCCGCTTGCAACGCCGCCGCGGCTTTGCCGTAAAGATCTTTACGCACGGCCACATCTTTCAGCTTTGTGCCCGAGACCAGCTCGGTGGCACGCGCGCGTGGCGATTTCCCGGCCAAAACTTTCTGCACAAGCGGGTCACTAGCGCCAAACTTCTCAGCGAAATCGGTCAGTGAATCAGTCAGCCTCAGGATTTCGTAATCGTCGTAAACCGGTTCGGTCGAGAACAGCTCGAGTTCGAGTGATTCCCGGCGCTGTCGCGAAACGTTGGAATGCGTTCGCCGTTTGGCTTGGCGCGTTCATCGATCGCGCGTGTGAGCAGCCGCGCGTATTTGAACAGCGTTCCGTAAAAGCCCGCGGACCACGATAACCAACGGTGATCGGTCGCTCCTGTTCGAGGTAATCATAACGCGGTGCGATTTTCAGCAATTCCGTTTGCGCCTTCTTGATTCGATCGTACGCGCTTAATGTCGATTTTAGCTTTGGGTCGCGCGCCATGGCCTCGCGCAATTTCTTCTCGCGCGCTTCGATCGCGCTCCAAATCTCGGGATCGAGCAGCGCGGCAATGTAGCCGTCGTAACGTTTGCGATTGTTTTGGTCGCCGAAGAGATCGTCGCGACATCTTCTCGCATTTTCGAATGAGCGCTGTCCCCACGCCACCAACATGACTTCGCGCCGATTGAACATGCGCAGCCAATTCGGGACTTCGCGGTCGCGTCTGTCGGTCATTTCATCGACGGTCAATTGCCGATCCGTTCGGCCAGGGCTGCCGCTCACGAATGTCAACTCGCCGTCGCTCGGCCCCTTCGAATTCCATTTCAGGTAATTGTCGATCCTGGCCGGTTGCCCGTTTTCGTAGACGCGGAAGATGCAGATATCGAGATCGAAGCGCGGGTATTCGAAGTTATCGGGATCGCCGCCGTAAAACGCGATCTGTTGTTCCGGCGCAAAAACGATCCGCACATCGTCGTAGCGTTTGTAGCGATAGAGATTGTAAACGCCGCCCTGATAAAGCGTGATCACATCCGACCGCAGCCCGGTTTTCTCTTTGCTTTCCGTTTCGATCTGAGCAATGGCGTTGCCGCGCGCTTTCGTTGCATCGTCGGCGGACATGCCGGATTTCACCGCCGCATTCACGCGCTGGGTCACGTCTTCGATGGAATCGAGCACGTTCAATTCGAGATCGGTCGATTTAATTTCCTCCGTCTGAGTCCTGGCGTAAAAACCGTCGCGCAAATAATTGTGCTGCTCGTCGCCGACCTTCTGCAGCGTGTCGGCGCCAACGTGATGGTTGGTGATGACGAGGCCATTCGCCGAGATGAACGAACCACTGCCGCCGGAATTGAAGCGCACGCTCGATTTTTGCAAATGCTCGAGCCACTGCGGCGTCGGCTCGAATTGATATTTCTCCTTGAATTGTTTGAGCGGCGGATTGTTGAACAACCACATGCCTTCGTCGGCGAAAAGCGGCGGCGAAAAAGACGACGATAGCGAAAAAGGAAAACGAAACGGCGCGAGATCATCGCGGAAGCTAGGACGATCCCGTAAGATCGACAATGTAGCTTTGCGGCGACGTTATCGCCGCTCAGTTCGCAGCAATGTCGAAGCGATCTCGAGCTTGTGGCGACCTCTGGATTATTCCCTTGCGTCGATAATCGGAAGCACCATCTGCCATAATCGACAATTCTGGCTCGTTAGGGAAGGTTACCGGCATCATTCGTAACGCAGCGCGATCATTGGATCGATCGCCATCGCACGGCGCGCTGGGATATAGCTTGCGATCAAAGCCGCCACAGCGAGTAGCAGAACGACGAGCAGATACGTCGAAAGATCGTTAGGGCCGACCCCATAAAGCAAGTTCGAGATCACCCGCGTCGCGAGCAGAGCAGTCCCTATTCCGACGACGACTCCGATCAAAACCAGCCGCATGCTCTGGCTTAAAATCATGCGCAGCATCTCTTCCCGCTGCGCGCCTAACGCCATCCGAATGCCGATTTCTTTCGTCCGCTGCGCGACGTTGTATGCGATCACGCCGTAGATGCCTACCGCCGCGAGAAGAATGGCAACGGCGGCGAAAGCGCCGAGCAGCGCCGTGTTGAAGCGTGACTGTGAAAGGGTCTGGCTGATCAACTTCGCGAGCGGCTTGATCGTTGGCACAAACTGTTGCCGAATCGACCTCGTGCACCGCGCGACGAATCATCGTCTCGAGACCGCTCGGCGCGGCTCGCTCGTCCGCACGACGATGTCCATGTAGTTATCCGGGTCCTGCGCAAACGGGATATAGAACTCCGGCGATTCCGGCTCCGCCAGGTTCCCGTGTTTCGCTGTGCCGGACGACACCGATGATTTGACGTGCTGGCTTACCGCGGCGCCACTCCGTCGCCGATGTTGATACGCTGCCAGAGCGGGTTTTGATGGGCGAAATATTTTTCGGCAAAGGCTTGGTTGATCATCATGACCGGCGCGGAATCCTGGCGATCGCGCGCCTCGAAGGTGCGGCCGCTCTTCGAGCGGAATGCGCATCGCCCGGAAATAGTTTCCGTCAGTCGTTAGGTGAGAAGCCGAAGGCTCCATTCCCTGGGCGGGCGCAGGCTGACCGACGATGGTAAAAGTCATGCCCCGTTCACTGCCGCTGAAAGGCAGCGGCGAGACCATTCCGGCATCCTTGATACCCGGAGTGCCGCCAGTTTCGGCAGAATTTTGTCGAAGAATTGGATCTGCTGAGCGACTTCGGGATAGCGCGCTTTCGGGCAGCGCCTGCCAGAAGCGTGACCACGCCGTTGGCATCGAATCCCGGTCTGCACCGCACGCAGCTCGGCAAAGCTGCGAATAAGCAAGCCGGCGCCGACGAGCAGGACGAGCGAAAGGGCGAACTGCGAAACGACGAAAGCGGAGCGCAGGCGGTGACTGTGTAAGCCGCCGGTCGATCCGCGCGATGCTTCCTCAAGTGCCTGTTCGACCTGTTGGCGTGATGCTTGCAGCGCCGGGATCAATCCAAAAATCAGACTCGTCAGGGAGGCAATCGCCAAGCGTGAAGGCGACCACTATTCCATTGACGCGAATCTCGTCCAGTCGCGGAAGATCAGCGGGGCCCATCGCCACAAGTGCGTCGGTGCTCCACCAGGCGAGCAACAATCCCGCCGCGCCGCCGAGCAGAGCGAGAGAGCACCGTCTCGATGAGAAGCTGACGGACGATTTGAAAGCGGTTCGCGCCCAGCGCGGTTCGGATCGCAATTTCACGCTCTCGCGCAGCCGCGCGCGCCAGAAAAAGATTTGCCACATTTGCGCAGGCGATCAGCAGGACGAGCGCGACCGCAGCGGTCGAGCACGAGCAATGCCGGGCGGCACATCACCGACCAGCGTCGGATTGAAGATCAACTGCGCGCTCCGTTCGTCCAGCATCGGAGTCAGGATATTGTTTTGCCAGTTGGGCTGCGATCGTTTGCAAGTCGGCTGTCGCGGTGCGCAGATCGACTCCCGGTTTCGAGGCGACCGACAACCGAGAAGAAAGTGCGCGCCGCGATGGGTGATGTAGATCGGAGAACGAGCCGGAGTAGAGCGGCAGGAGCGGCGCGATGTAATCGACGTTCTCGGGTTGGATGGGAAACTTCCAGCCGCGCGGCATCACACCCGTGATGGTGTGCACGTTGTCCCGCCATCGTGACTTGTTTGCCGATGATGTTCGATCGCCGGCGAAGCGCCGTTGCCAGAATTGATAACTGATCACCACGACCGCGCCGCCTCCGGCTTTTCATCGTCGCGCGAAAAACCGCGACCGAGAAGCGGCCGCGTCGCCGAGCACCTCAAAGATATCGGAGGTGATCGCGAGACCCGGGAACATCCTCCGAATCTTCACCCGTGCCCCAGATCGTCGAGGCGCTGGTGTAAGCCGGCCATGGCGGTGAAGGTGTGATTCTGCGCCCGCAGATCGAGGTAATCGAGGTAGGAATGCACCTGTCGATCGTTCCCGGGATGCTGCGGCGCGGTCGCCCAGATCATCGTTAGGCGATCAGCCTTTGGGAACGGCAGCGAGCGCAAGCAGGACCGTATCGATCACACTGAAGATGGCGCTGTTTGCGCCGATTCCGAGAGGCGAGGGTGAGGACGGCGACGAAGGTGAAGCCGGGAGATTTTATCAGCTGCCGAAAGCGTAGCGAAGATCGGTTAACATATCGTTAGGCCGAGTTATCTCATAGCGAAGCGCGATCATCGGGATCGACTTTTGTGGCGCGAAATGCCGGGATGATGCTGGCGAAGAAAGCGGATGCGCCGAGGAGCGCGAGGACGAGTAGATAGGTCAGAATATCGGTCGCGCCGACGCCGTAAAGCATGGTGCCTAGCAAACGCGTCGCTGCGAGCGCCACTGGCACGCCGACCAGCATTCCGATCAGGACCAGAGTTCCGCTTTGGCGCAGGACCATTCGCACCATGTCGGTGCGCTGTCCGCCGAGCGCCATGCGGATGCCGATTTCCTTCGTTCGTTGGGCGACCGAATAGGAGATGACGCCGTAAAGCCCGATGGCCGCGAGAAGCGTCGCGAATCCGGCGAAAATCGAGAGGAGCAGCATCGCGAATTTTCTCCGAGCACCGATTGCGCGAGCACGTCCTGCATCGTGCGCGGATTCGCCAGCGGGACGTTGTTATCAATGCTCCAGACCGCGGCCTGCGCGGCTGGAATCAAGAGTCAGCGGATTCGAAACCGCGCACCGCACCGCGATGAACATCGAGGGCCACGGCGGCTTGGGCGAGCGGCGTGTAAACTCTCCGGACGTCCGCGCCGTCTCGAGCGCCACGTGCCGCACATTTCCAACTACGCCGACGATTTGCAGCTTCAACGCCTTGGGTCCGAAGTTCGTTAGGTATTTGCCGATTGGATCCTGACCTGAAAACGTTCGCCGCGGCCGCCTCGTTGATGATCGCGACCGGCAACGAGGCGCTGCTGTCGTGCGCGATGAAGTTCCGGCCCTTCAAGAGCGGAATCCCCATCGTCTGGAAATAGTCCGGCGTGCTGACGCGGATATCGGCGCTGTAGGACTGGCTGCTTCCAGGGATGTTGAAGGTGCGGGAGCTGTTTCCACCTGCGAGCGGCAGGCGGCTCACCGCGCCGACCGACTGAACGCCCGGCACCGAGTGACGCAGACGCTCGATCACCTCTTGGTAGAAATGAAGTCTGGCGCGCGCTGTCCGCGGATGAGGGAAGACCGATATTGAAAATCAAGAGCCGGTCCGGATCGAATCCCGGGTTGACCTGGGTCAGCCGGACGAAGCTTTTCATCATCAGGCCCGCGCCGACGAGCAGGACTAACGACAAGGCAATCTCCGCCGCGATCAGGGCCGAGCGGGCCGAGCTTTTGCCTAACGAGCTGCCACGCTCCCTTCGCGGAGCGATTCGTTGGGATTGGAGCGCGAAGCGAAAGAGCGGGCGCTAGTCCGAAAACGCATGCCGGTGAGGATCGAGGCGACCAGACTGAAACCAAGCACCTGCCCGTTTAGGCCGATGCCTGTGAACTCGCCGATTTCCGGCGGGCTGAGCGAAAGCAAAAGCGGAAGCGCCCCACAGGGCCAGAACAACGCCGAGCGCTCCTCCGAGAAGGGCGAGGAGTGCACTCTCGGTCAGCAACTGGCGAATCAAGCGGAGGCGTGACGCACCCAACGCCGTGCGGACGGCAATTTCCCGCGAGCGCGAAGCTGCCCGGGCGAGCAGCAGATTGGCCACGTTCGCGCAGGCGATCAGAAGCACGAAGGAAACCGCCCCTAACAACATCAGCAGCATCGGCCGAAGGCCGCTGACCACTTGCTCGTGCATCGGAATGAGCTCGATGCCGGTATCCTGGTTTGCGTTCGGATATCCTTTTTCAAGACGCTGCGCGATTGCGCTCATCTCGGCTTGCGCGCGGGCCAGCGTCACGCCTGTTTTCAAACGCGCCCACGCGTCCAGGTAACTGCGATCGCGCATCTCGCGCGGGTTCGTCGTTAGGCGAAAGCGGATGAGTGGGAACATTCCAGGGCGACGGAATCCAGAGTTCGCCGTATGCGTCGGGCGAAAAGGCGGCCGGCATGACGCCGATGATGGTGAGCTTCTCGCCGTCGAGCATCAGGTTCGCGCCCGATCACATTGCGATCGGCGCCGTAGCGCCGCGCCCAAAGTCCGTGACTCAGCACCGCGACGCGCGCGTTGCCCGGTTTTGCGTCCTCCATCCCGAAAGCGCGCCCGAGGATCGGATTGACTCCAAAGAGCGGGAAGAATTGGGAGGACGCCATCGTCGCGTGGATGCGCTCGGGTTGTTCGCCGCCGGAGAGATTGGCCTGCCAGCCGCGCGCGCAGGCCATTGTTGAGAAAACCGAATTCTGCGCCGACCAATCGAGGAAATTCGCGGGCGAAGCATCCTGCGTCGAGACACCGGTGCTGCGGACAGTCTGCGAAACCGTGACGATGCGTTCTGAATCCGGGATAGGGCAGCGGATGCAGCAACACCGCATCAACTCACGCTGAAGATGGCGGTGCTGGCGGCGATTCCCAAGCCCGAGCGTGACCACGGCGACGATCGTAAAGGCCGGCGACTTCAGCAGTACCCGCGAAGGCATAACGAAGGTCATTCATAGAAAGTGTCGATTATTCGGCGCGCAAGGTGATCATGGGATCAACACGCGCTGCGCGTCGTGCAGGAATCCAGCAGCGCCAGCATCGCGGCGCCGCCGAGGAGCAGGCTGACGGCGAGGTAGACCGCAGGATCGGCCGCGCTGACACTGAAAAGCAGGCTCCGGATCAGGCGTGAAAGTGCGAACGCACCGGCGAAGCCAACGAGCAGACCGGATCGCGAGCAAGCGTATGCCCTGCCGTAGCAGCATGCCGGAGATTTGTCGACGCCGGGCGCCGAGCGCGAGACGCACGCCAATCTCGCAGCGTTCGCCGGAGGCCGTTGTATGCCATCACTCCGTACAGGCCGATGACCGCGAGCGTCAGCGCCAGTCCCGCAAAGTTGAGAGCAGAAACGTGATCAATCGCGGAGTTGCCCAAGTCTCAGCGACGCGCGTTTGCATCATCCGCAAATCGAAAACAGGCTGCGCCGGATCGAGCGACGCGACGATCTGCCGCAATGATTTTTCCAGACTTTCCAGCGGGAGCGAAGTGCGCAACAAGATTACCAATCCGGTCTGCGGCTGTTGCAGAATCGGCAAATAGATCTGCGGCAACGATGTTGGCTCGTCGAACCCGTAGACCTTCACGTGCGGGACGACGCCGACGATCGTGCGCATTTTCGTCCGCTGTCGTCGGTCTGAATTCGGATTCGTTTTCCAATCGGATCCTGCCCCGGAAAGTACCGATCGGCCATCAGCTGATCGACGATGACGATGGGCGGAGCGTCTTTGTATCGTGCGGCTGGAAAGATCGGCCGCGAAGCAGCGGAGTGCCGAGGGTAAAGAAGTAATCGTCGGTGACGACCGCCATCTCTGCCGGAGGCTGCTGGCCAGGCGGAGGCTCGGGCGCGCCCTCCGGCAAGAATCCATCCTGCCAGCCGGTCATGAAGGGAGGATTCGCAGCCAGCGCCACTTTTTCCACGCCCGGCAGCTCATGAAGTTTGCCTAACAATGCGTTCGAGAAAACAATCAGTTTCTTCTCGTCGTCATAGGCCGGGCTCGGCAGATCGACGCGCGCGGTCAAAAGGTTGCGCGGCTCGAAGCCTAACGATAACGCCATCGTCTTCGCAAAAGCTCTTCAGGACCAGCGCGCCGCGGTGCTCAGGAGCACGAGCGTCAACGCGACTTCGGCGACGATGAGCAGCTCGCGTGAACGCCTCGCACCGGGCGCGTCGGAACTGCCATGCGCGCCCGATTTGAGCGCGAGCTGAACGTCGGCGCGCGAAGCCGTCCAGGCGGGCCAGAGACCAAACAGAAGCGCTCGTCACGACCGCAAGCACTCCAGTGAAAGCCATCACCCAGCCGTCGAGACTGGTTTCTTGGAAACGCTTCGTATCGGGCGGACAAAGCGCGACGAGCAGATCGCGCCCCCACGCGGCGAAGACGAAACCAAGCAGGCCACCGATTAGCGCCAGGACGAGACTCTCAATCAACAGTTGCCTGATGATTTGCCAGCGCGTCGCGCCGATCGCGACGCGGATCGCAAATTCGCGCGAACGCGCCGCACCGCGTGCGGCCAGGAGATTCGCGAGATTCGCGCAGCCGATCAGCAACACTACCCCGACCGCGGCGAGGAGCAGCGTCAAACTCGGGCGGTAGTCACCCACCTGGTTTTCGAGCAACTGCGTAACGTTCGCGCCGATCTTGGGGTTGGATTCGGGATAAGGGTTGCTCAGTCAGCGCGGCGATCGCCTTCATCTCCCGCATTGGCGTCCTCCAGCTGTGACACCCCTTTTTTCAATCGGCCCCAGCCGAAGAGTCCGCGGATGGTTCTGGCGCATCGTCCAGGTTTGTGCCGATCGCCCGTCGCATGAGCGGAAACCAAACTTCCACCGTGCGCGGCGAAAACATCTGTGCCGGCATTACACCAATGATCGAGCAATACGTAATA
>ERZ1370068.9660-contig-8420_pt1 | contig 35859 bp, 55 predicted proteins | sample MGYA00561227_ERZ1370068 | MGnify/ENA primary metagenome ERZ1370068 (study PRJEB38410, sample SAMEA6850437) | metagenome | study: Metagenomic assessment of the ecological functions of the soil: analysis of the soil microbiota associated with the... | reverse complement strand
TTGTACTTCGTTCAGTTACGTATTGCTAACCCAGGATGGAAAACAAGCCTTTGCCAACACCTGCGCATCGCGGCGCGATCTTGTGCCGGTTCAAGAAGGGCAACAAGTCCGACTTCACCTGCCCGTTCCACGGCTGGACGCTTCAACAACAGCGGCAAGCTGCTCAAGGTCAAGGACCAATCGCCGGAGGCCGGCTACCCGCCGAGCTTCAACTGCGAAGGCAGCCACGACCTCGATGAAGCTCGGCGCCTTCGAGAACTATCGCGGCTTCCTGTTCGGCAGCGTCAACCCCGACGTCGTGCCGCTTGAGCGAGCACCTGGGCGAGGCCGCGAAGATCATCGACATGATCGTCGACCAGGCGCCCGACGGCATCGAGGTGCTGCGCGGCGCGTCGACCTACACCTTCGACGGCAACTGGAAGCTGCAGGCGGAGAACGGCGCCGACGGCTATCACGTCTCCGTCGGTGCACTGGAACTATGCGGCCACGACGAGCCGCCGCAGCGCCGACGGCAAGGTCGACACCGTCAAGGCGATGAACGCCGGCGCGTGGGCGCAAGCAGGGCGGCGGCTCGTATTCGTTCAAGAACGGCCACATGCTGCTGTGGACCAACTGGTCGAACCCGGAGGACCGGCCGCTGTATTCAAAGCGCGACGAATGGGTCGAGAAGTTCGGCGAGGCGCGGGCCGACTGGATGCTGCGCAAGTCGCGCAACCTGTGCCTCTACCCCAACGTCTACCTGATGGACCAGTTCAGCTCGCAGATCCGCGTCGTGCGGCCGATCTCGGTGAACAAGAGCGAGGCGACGATCTACTGCATCGCGCCCGAAGGGCGAGGCCGCCGGAGGCGCGCGCAGCGCCGGCTGCGCCAGTACGAGGACTTCTTCAACGCGACCGGCATGGCGACGCCCGACGACCTGGAGGAGTTCCGCTCCTGCCAGCAGCGGCTACGAGGCGCGCGCGGTGCAAGTGGAACGACATGTGCCGCGGCGCGGTGCACTGGATCAAGGGCCCGACGACAACGCCGACCTGATCGGCCTGAAGCCGGAGCTGAGCGGCATCAAGACCGAGGACGAGGGCCTGTACATCGGTGCAGCACAAGTACTGGCTCGAGACGATGAAGAAGCGGCACTATCGTCGCCGAGCACAGCGCGAACGGAGGCGCATGATGCTGTCCTACGACGCCATTCAGGCGTTCCTGTATCCAGGAGGCGCGCGCGCTCGACGAGAAGCGCTGGGCCGATTGGCTCGCGTTCTATGCCGACGACGTCGAGTTCTTCATGCCGTCGTGGGACGACGACGACAAGCTCACGACCGATCCGCACAACGAAGTCTCGCTGATCTACTACCCGAACAAGCAAGGGCCTGGAAGATCGCGTCTTCCGGATCGAGACCGACCGTTCGAGCGCGACCACGCCCGACACGCGTACCGACCGCGCGATCACCAACATCGAGGTGCTGTCGCAGGACGAGAACATCGTGCGACGTGACCTTCAACTGGACGACGCACAGCTTCCGCTACGACATCGTCGACGTCTACTTCGGCACCTCGCGGTACACGATCGACACGAGCGGCGAGAAGCCGCTGATCAAGAGCAAGTACGTCGTGCTGAAGAACGACTACATCCACCACCTGCTCGACGTCTATCACATCTAGAAGCTCGCGACCAGTCATCCCGCACGAGGAACAATCCATGGCGTACAACATCGCCCTGCAGTTCGAGGACGGCGTGACGCGCATCATCCCGTGCGACGCCGAACGAACTCGTCGCCGACGCCGCCTACCGCGCCAAGATCAACATTCCGCTCGATTGCCGCGACGGCGCCTGCGGCACCTGCAAGTGCCACTGCGAAAGCGGCAAGCTACACGATGGGCGACTACATCGAGGACGCGCTCGACCGACGACGAAGCCGCCAGCAGGCTACGTGCTCACCTGCCAGATGAAGCCGACATCGGATTGCGTGATCAGCGTGCCGGCGTCGTCGGCGGCGTGCAAGACCGAAGTCGGCACGCACGGCGGCAAGCTGACGACGATCGGCCGCGACTCGGCGACGACGGTGTCGTTCTCGCTGCAGGCCGAGCAGCCGCTCGCCTTCCTGCCCGGCCAGTACGTGAACCTGCAGGTGCCGGGCAGCAAGGAGACGCGCTCGTACTCCGTTCAGCTCGGCGCCGAACAGCAGCGAGCTGTCGTTCCTGATCCGCGACGTGCCGGACGGCCTGATGAGCACCTACATGCGCAGCAAGGCGCAACCCGACGACTTCATGATGTTCAGCGGCCCCTACGGCAGCTTCTATCTGCGCCCGACCATCCGTCCGATCCTGATGCTCGCCGGCGGCACGGGCCTCGCGCCGTTCCTCTCGATGCTGCTGTGGCTGAAGGACAACCCGACCGATCAGCCGATCACGCTGGCCTATGGCGTCAACACGAACGACGACCTGGTCGAGCTCGAGACGCTCGACGAGCTGAAGGCAGCGATGCCGAACTTCGACTACTTCACCTGCGTCGTCGACCGCGACAGCGGCCATGCGCGGCTCGGCTACGTGACCGATCACCTGGCGGCAGACGACCTGCGCGGCGGCGACGTCGACGTCTACGTCTGCGGCCCGCCGCCGATGGTCGAAGGCGTGCGCAAGTGGATGGCGGGCGTCGGCGTGACGCCGAAGAACTTCCATGTTCGAGAAGTTCTCGTCGGCCAACGAAGCGCGTGCAGCGGCATGAGCCGCCGGACCGCTTCCGCGACAAGGTCGTCATCGTCACCGGCGCGGCGCAGGGCATCGGGCGCGGCGTGGCGATCGCGCGTGGCGGCCGAAGGCGGCACGGTGCTGGCGGTGGACCGCTCCGAGCTCGTCGACGAAGTGGTCGGCGAGATCGACGAAGGCAGGCGGCACGGCTGCGCCGTTCGAGGCGGACCTCGAGACCTATCGCCGGCGCGCAGGCATGGTCGGCCGAGGCGCTGGCGCAGCGTTCGGGCGCGTCGACGTGCTGCATCAACAACGTCGGCGGCACGATCTGGGCGAAGCCGTACGAGCACTACGAGGAGGAGCAGATCGAGGCCGAGATCCGCCGCTCGCTGTTCCCGACGCTGTGGTCGCTGCCGCGCGGTGCTGCCGCACATGGTCGAGCGAAAGAAGGGCGTCATCGTCAACGTGTCGTCGATCGCGACGCGCGGCGTGCACCGCGTGCCGTACTGCGGCGGCGAAGGGCGGCGTCAATGCGCTGACGGCGTCGCTCGCGATGGAGCACACGCAGAACGGCATCCGCATCAACGCGACCGCGCCCGGCGGCACCGAGGCGCCGCCGCGCAAGTGCCGCGCAGCGCAGGCGAAGCCGAGACGACGCAGGAAAGCAGCCTGGTACCAGGGCGTCGTCGACCAGACCAAGGAGTCGAGCCTGATGCACCGCTACGGCACGATCGACGAGCAGGTGGCGCCGATCCTGTTCTTCGCGTCCGACGAGTCGTCGTACATCACCGGCTCGCGTGCTGCCGGTGGGCGGCGGCGATCTCGGCTGACGCACGATCGCACGGCTGAATTACAACGACTACCACAAGAGGAGGAACGCATGCGCCAAATCGACGTCCACAAGCTGGCCGACGAGGCCACGCTTCAACGGCTTCCACGGGCTGGTGCTGTTCTGGTGCGCGCTGATCATCATCTTCGACGGCTACGACCTCGCGGTCGCCGGCATCGCGCTGCCGTCGATCATGAAGGACATGGGCGTCGACCCGACCAAGGCGGGCTTCATGGTCAGCTCGGCGCTGTTCGGCATGATGTTCGGCGCGATCTTCCTCGGCACCATCGCCGACAGGATCGGCCGGCGCTGGGCGATCGCGATCTGCATCGCGCTGTTCAGCGTCTTCACCGCGGCGGCCGGGTTCACCAACGACCCGATCACGTTCAGCGTCATGCGCTTCCTCGCCGGGCTCGGCATCGGCGGCGTGATGCCGAACGTGGTCGCGCAGATGACCGAATACTCGCCGCAGCAAGATCCGCAGCGACGATGGTCACGCTGATGTTCAGCGGCTACGCGGTCGGCGGCATGCTCGCGGCGCTGCTCGGCAAGGGCCTGATCGAAACCTACGGCTGGTCAGTCGGTGTTCCTCGCCGCCGGGCTTGCCGGTGCTGCTGATCCCGTTCATCCTGAAGTCGCTGCCGGAATCGATGCCGTTCCTGCTCAAGCAAGGGCCGCCATCGACGAGCTGAAGCAGATCGTCGTCGCGGCTCGAGCCGAGCTACCAGCCGGCAGCGAGCGATCACTTCGCGCTGCCGCGCGAGGACAAGGCCGACAACGCGCCGATCCGGCACCTGTTCCACGAGGGCCGCGGCTTCAGCACGGTGATGTTCTGGATCGCGTTCTTCATGTGCCTGTTCATGGTCTACGCGCTGAGCTCGTGGCTGACCAAGCTGATGGCCAGCGCCGGCTACAGCCTCGGCTCGGCGCTGACCTTCGTGCTGGTGCTGAACTTCGGCGCCATGATCGGCGCGGTCGGCGGCGGCTGGCTGGCCGACAGGTTCCACATCAAGTACGTGCTGGTCGGCATGTACGCGCTGGCGGCGGTCTCGATCACGCTGCTGGGCTACAAGATGCCGACCGAGGTGCTGTTCCTCGCTGGTCGGCCTGGCCGGCGCATCGACGATCGGCACGCAGATCGTCACCTACGCCTACGCCGGGCCAGTTCTATCCGATGGCGATCCGCTCCACCGGCATCGGCTGGGCGCTCGGGCGTCGGCCGCAGCGGCGCGATCCTCGCGCCGATCGTGATCGGCGCGCTGGTCGGCATGGCGCTGCCGCTGCAGCAGAACTTCGTTGCCATCGCGATTCCCGCCGTCATCGCGACGATTGCCGTAGCGCTGATCAACCACAGCCGCTCCGCATCGGCGCATCATGAAGATGTGAGCGCCGAGATTCCCGAGCCGGCGGCGCCGCGGCGTCGACACCCGCCGTATGGCGCGCGGAAGCTGTCGTCGAACCCATGATGCCTTTCGAATCACGATCAGAGAACACGGGCGAGACCTTTCACTGCGGCGCAGGAAAGCCAACGTGCTGGAAGCGATGGAGAGCGCGCTGCTGCAAGGGCATTCCGGTCGGGTGCCGCAACGCGGTTGCGGTGCGCAGGTCAAGGTCGTGTCAGGGCGCTATACGTCACGCAGCAAGATGAACCGCGCCGTGGTCAGCGCGACGAGGAACAGGCCAGGGCTACGTGCTCGCCTGCAAGACTTACCCGCAAGCGACCTCTACGCGTCGCGGGCGACAGGTGACGGTATGTCAGCGCAAGGCGACGGCAAGCGCATCGTTCAGCTTCGAGTTCGCGACGAACGGGCAGCGTAATTACTCAACTGAAGAAGGAGACTTAAGATGGCACTGACTGGCGTATTGCGCCCTGGGCACGTGGCGATTCGCGTGCTCGAGACTGGAACCTGCGTTGAAGCACTACCGCGACGTGCTCGGACTTATCGAGACCGCGCGCGACGACAAGGCGAAGCGCGTCTTCCTCAAGGCCTGGGACGAGCACGATCATCACAGCGTCGTGCTGCGCGAAGCCGACGAGGCGGGCATGGACTACATGGGCTGGCGCGTCGATTCGCCGGCGACGCTGAAGAAGCTCGCGCAGCGACATCGAGAAGTCGGGCCTGTGCACCGACATGAAGTGGATTCCGGCCGGCGAGCATCCGAAGACCGGCGAGCGCTTCCGCTTCACGATCCCGACCGGCCACGTGATGGAGCTCTACGCCGAAAAGGAGAAGGTCGGCAACAACTGCGGCGTCGACGGCGAGAATCTCAATCCCGACCCGTGGCCCGACGGTCTGCAGCGGCATCTCGCCCGTCGCGCTTCGACCATTGCCTGCTGTACGGCGACGACCTCGACGGCACCGTGAAGCTCTTCCGCGAAGTGCTGGGCTTCGGCATCGCCGAGCAGGTGATGGCGGGGCCGGACAAGAAGCTCATGATCGGCGCGTTTCTGTAGCTGCTCGAACAAGGCGCACGACGTCGCGTTCATCCGGCAGCCGGTGAAGGGCAAGTTCCATCACGCGTCGTTCGAGCTCGGAAGCTGGGAGAGAGTGCTGCGCGCCGCCGACATCCTGTCGCGGACCAAGACGTCGATCGACATCGGTCCCACGCGGCACGGCATCACGCGCGGCGAGACGGTCTATTTCTTCGATCCGTCGGGCAATCGCAACGAGGTGTTCGCGGGCGGCTACATCTACTACCCCGACAAGCCGCCGATCACCTGGACCGACGAGACGCTCGGACCCGGCATCTTCTATCACGACCGCAAGCTGAACGAAGCGCTTCCTGTCCGTGTTCACCTGATGAAGATCGCCGCATCACAGGATGTCGTCCACTGGGAGGCCGCGGCCGCAGCTGTCGCCGCGGCGGTGCGCGCACGCGGAGAAGCTGAGGATCAGGATCAACGTCGCGGTGGTGGATGCCGGCGGCAACCTCGCCGCGTTTCTGCGCATGCCCGGCGGCATTCCTGCACTCGATCGACATCGCGATCGACAAGGCCTATACCGCTGCCGGATTCGGCCTGCCCGACCGAGCGCCTGGACGGAGGCGCTGGCAACGCACTCGCCGGCCGTGCGCAACGGCATTCCGATGCGACCGCGGCATGGTGTGCTTTCGGCCGGCGGTCTGCCGCTGCGGCACGACGGTCGCCTGCATCGGCGGCATCGGCGTCTCGGGGAGTTCGGAGACCCAGGACGAAGACTGCGCGCGCGCGCCGGAGCTTAGCGGCGCTGGAATTGGCCTGATCGACATACGGCCTGGAACCAACCCTCTCATCAAGGTGCGACATGAGCGATATCAAAACTTCATCAACGGCGAGTTCGTCACAGCAACGCCAGCGGCAAGACATTCGAGAAGCGCACGCCGATCGACAACTCGCTGGTCGGGATGGTGTACGAGGCGGGCAAGCCCGAGGTGGACGCCGCGGTTGCGGCCGCCAAGCGCGGCGCTTCACGGGCCCGTGGGGCAAGCTCTCTGGTCAATGAGCGCGTGAAGCTGCTCGACGACGTGGCGCAGCGAGATCAACAGCCGCTTCGACGACTTTCTCGACGGCCGAGGTCGCCGATACCGGCAAGCCGCGCACGCTGGCCTCGCACGTCGACATTCCGCGCGGCGCGGCCAACTTCAAGATCTTCGCCGACACCATCAAGAACGCCTCGACCGAGTCGTTCGAGATGACGAACGCCGGACGGCAAGACGGCGCTGAAGCTACGCGCGTGCGCGCGCCGCGCGGCGTGATCGCCGTGGTCTGCCCGTGGAACCTGCCGCTGCTGCTGATGACCTGGAAGGTCGGGCCGGCGCTGGCGTGCGGCAACACGGTCGTCGTCAAGCCGTCGGAGGAGACGCCGAGCACCGCGACGCTGCTGGGCGAGGTGATGAACAAGGTCGGCGTGCCGAAGGGCGTCTACAACGTCGTGCACGGCTTCGGTCCCGACTCGGCGGGCGCGTTCCTGACCACGCACCCCGGCGTCAACGGCATCACGTTCACCGGCGAAACGCGCACCGGCACGCGCGATCATGAAGGCGCGGCGCCGAGGGCATCCGCCCGGTATCGCTCGAGCTCGGCGGCAAGAACGCCGGCGCTCGTGTTCGCCGACTGCGACTTTCGACGGTCGCGGTCGACACGGTCACGCGCTCGTGCTTCGAGAACTGCGGGCAGGTGTGCCTGGGCACCGAGCGCGTCTACGTCGAGCGGCCGATCTTCGACAAGTTCGTCGCCGCGCTGAAGGCGAAGGCCGAAGGCATGAAGCCCGGGCGTCCCGACGACCCGGCCACCAAGATCGGGCCCGCTGGTCAGCCAGGAGCATCGCGAGCAAGGTGCTGTCGTACTACAAGAAGGCCAAGGACGAGGGCGCGACGATCGTCACCGGCGGCGGCATTCCGACGATGCCGCGCCGACCTGAAGGACGGCGCTGGGTACAGCCGACGATCTGGACCGGGCTGCCGGAAACCGCGTCGCGTGGTGCGCGAGGAGATCTTCGGCCCCTGCTGCCACATCCGCCGTTCGATACCGAGGAAGAGGTGCTGGCGCATGGCCAACGACACGCCGCTACGGCCTTGGCGACCTCGATCTACACGCAGGACATCGGCCGCGCCAGCCGGCTCGCCAAGCAGATCGAAGTCGGGCCTGTGCTGGATCAACAGCTGGTTCCTGCGCGACCTGCGCACGCCGTTCGGCGGTTCGAAGGCAGTCCGGCATCGGCCGCGAGGGCGGCGTGCACTCGCTCGAGTTCTACACCGAGCTGCGCAACGTGATGATCAAGTACTGACCGCTTGGGACATAAAGGTCGACCATGAAACTCGACAACAACACGGTAGCTGCGCTCTGGCCGAGCGTCTCGAAAACGCCGAGCTGCAGGCGCGCGACGTCACGAAGATCACCGACGAGCATCCGGACATGGATTGGGACGACGCCTACGCGATCCAGGACGCGATCCGTCGCCGCAAAGGAAGGAGCGCGGCAAGCCGGACGGTTGGCCTCAAGGCCGGCCTCACCTCATTCGCGAAGATGAAGCAGATGGGCGTGACCACGCCGGTGTTCGGCTTCGTCAGCCGACTACATGGCGCGGCCCGATGGCGGCGAGATCAAGGCTGGCCGAGCTGATTCATCCCAAAGGTCGAGGCCGAGATCTGCCGTCGTCACCAAGGCGCCGCGTGCAGGGCGCCGGGCTGCCACATCGCTGAGGTGATGGCCGCCATCGACTTCGTCGTCCCGGCGGTCGAGGTCATCGACTCGCGGTACCGAGATTTCAAGTTCGACCTGAAGAGCGTGATCGCCGACAACACGTCGTCGTCGCGCTTCGTGATCGGCGGGCGCACGCGCAGCCTCATCGACGGCTCGATCTGCGCACGCTCGGCGTCGTGCTCGAGAAGAACGGCGAGGTCGTCTCGATGGCCCTGGCGCGCGCGGTGCTGGGCAATCCGCTGGCGGCCGTGGCGATGCTGGCCAACCACCTGGGCGGACGCGGGACGCGCGAGATTCCCGCGGGCACGTTCATCATGACCGGCGGCGTCACCGAGGCCATCGCCGTGAAGGCGGGCGACAACGTCGCAGGTGCGCTTCCACGAGTTGGGCACGGTGTCGATGCGGTTCGTCTGATCCCGCGGGTCGAGGCCCGCTGCGGTGAGTCTTGGCCCACGATGGACGCCGCGCCGCACGTCAGCCTGCCGCAAGTCAGCGTTTCCCGACGGCGCGACGGTCCCGGCGCTCGGACTCGGCACGTGGAAGATGGGCGGAAGATCCAGCGCCCGCGCGGGGCGCGCGGGCCGAAAGGTCCGCCCTGACGCTTGGCCTCGACACTCGGCATGACGGCGCCGTCGACGCCGCCGAAATGTACGGCGACGGTGGCGCCGAAGGGTCGTCTCGAGCGTAATCAAGGGCCGGCGCGACGACCTCTTTGTAGTGGCGCAAAGGTGTATCCGCGCTTGCCGGACCGAAAAAAGCGTCGGTCAGTGCCTGCGAGCGCGGCCTTGCGACGCCTGGCGCACCGATCACCTCGAACTCTACCTCTTGCACTGGCGCGGAAGCGTCCCCTCGCGCCGAGACCGTCGATGCGTTCGAGCGCATACCGCGCACTGGCGGGCAAAATCCGCCGCTGGGGCGTCTCCATTCGTTCAGGCACGTCGGACATGCGCGGAAGCTCTTCCAGCGCTCCCCCGAAGGCCGCCATTTTGCGCAACACAACCGGAGTCCTCTAACACCTCAGGGGAGAGGGAATCGAATGGGAGCTGCTGCCGTGGCTCTCCTGAGCGCCAAATTCCGGTGATGGCGTATTCTGCCGCTGGACTTGGGGGCTGCTCCGCAGGCCCGAAGCTTGCGGCGCTGGCGAAGCGAGGCAGGCGCGACCCCGGCGCCACTTCGCGCTCCGCTGGCTGCTGCACGAACCCCGGACGTCATCGCCGTTTTCCGAATCGGCCAATCTCGACCATATACGCGCCAACCGCGCCGCGCCGCGGCAACGCGCCTCGACGCGGCGCTCCTCCAGGAAGATCGAGCGCGGCGTTCCCCGCCGTCGGATCACCACCGCTCGGCATGCTCTGATCTGGCATGGTTGGTGCTTTGGGGTGTGGCGAGACCCCGGTGTGGTCGATCGCCAACGCACCGAGGAGCGTTTTCGTCGTGAGGCTTTATACCCCCTTTTATGACTACCTCGATCTCCCGCCGGGAGCGAGCCAGCACGGGTTGATCGAAATGAGCTGCGTGGCGCTCCTCGAGACGCTTCGGCTACGGAACCACCGATGCCACGCAGGCTGCAGGACATGAGCGGCCTCGTGCGGATGATCCATTCCGCCTATGAAGTGCTGTCGAACAGGACACGCGCCAACGTTACGACGCCGGACCTCGCGCAGCAAGGCTGTCTTGATGGCCGACGCTCGAGCTCAAAGGCATCGCTCAGGCCAGAAGACACCGGACGGCGAACGTCGCATCCAGCGTGCGCCGACAGCGCTGCGGAACGCCTTCGGCGACGCCGGTTGCCGCCTGACGAGGCCCGGACCAGCGCGCGTTTTCGCGGCTGTCCAACTCTTTACCGCATACAGCGATGCGGTCGGCAGCCGCTCTTTTCTCCCGGCGACGTACGTGCGTCGTCACTCGGACACGATCTTCGGCACGCGCTTGAGAAAGTCACGTCGTTCGGTGATCCTCCATGCGCATCGCGCGACGCACGATCGATCGGCCGCGAAGCGCTGGCGCAGCGTCCATCGAGGCGAAACCGCGCTCCGCGCGCAGCGCTCGGCCGCCACGTGAGGCATCATTGCGCGTGATTCCGCGCGGCGTCGTCCCCGACGTCCGGCGCATTGACGCCAGCGGTTGCCTGTGCCGAGCCAGCCCCGTTACCGAACCGCTTCTGCCGCTTCCTGGCGCGCTAACCGAAGAAGCCTTCGTGGCCGCACTCCGGTATTACTCGCTTGGGACGGCCCTGCGGGGTTGCTGGACTACCTTCGTGCTTCGCACCATCCGGTATTCGCCCGCCCGGGACGGCCCCTGCGGGCGATCTTCATGCGTCAGGGTCGCCCCTCGTCGGCCGGAACCACGCCGAAGCCGAAAGAATTCGAGATAAGGGAGCCTGCTCGAAGAGCATTTCGCGCCGAGGCTGGATCCGGCATCCGCGCGCAGCCGCGTCGCGCAGAGCGGCGTACGTGTGTCGGTTTTTCATCGCCCACGTCGGCGACAGGTCGTTTGTCGGCGCACGAGGGCGGCGCCGGACGCGTCGGGCGGCAAGGGATCGTCAGGCTCATTCCCAGCGGCGTGCCATTGACGACCAGGCGGTAGCCCACGGGATCGTTCGAGCCGACGCGAATCTCGACACCCTTGAAGTATTGGTTGAGTCTGGCTTGCGAGGCGCTTTCGGCCGAGCCCGGCGTCACGTCACGCTCCGCAGAGCCAGATGGACTTCGCCCCGGCGCCGGCGAGCGCCGCCGCGATGATAGCGGCACCGACGCCGCCCTGAGCCCACGATGGAGCAATCGGCGCGCGATACCTCGGAATCCCCAGCGTTGCAGGCCGCGCGCACGGAAGCCGGCGCCGTCAGAAGAGATCGCCGTAGAGGCGTCCCCATCCGGCCGCCACGGCGATCGCGTTGCACGCGCCGGCCACCCGAACCGCGCGTCGCTGTACAGTCGTCGAGCACGTCCACCGTCGCGCGCTTGTGCGGCACGCACGGTGACGAGCGCGCCCGGCACGACGGTGGCGCGAAGCATCCGTTCTGGACGAACGACGGGAACGCCTCCTCGGACACTTCGATCGGAACGACGACGGCGGCGTCGATGCCCGCGCGCTCGAAGTACGGGTTGTAGACGGACGGCGCCCGCACCTGCGTAACGGGGCAACCTAGCAATGGATAGAGAACGGTGCTGCCGCGGATCATCGATGGCCCTGCTTTGGCTACCCGCGGGAGATGCAAGTGCAGCGCGATTGACCGCGTCTCCGTCGGGCGCGAAATGATGCGGGCAGCGGTATCGAGCGTCGTGCTTGAAAAAGCCGTGCAGGTGCGAGCTCGTGCATCTTGTAGAACGACATGGTACATCATCTTCGCGAAATGCCCCTCGAGCCACAGGTTGCGCCCGCCGCCCATCAGGTTGCCCACGGTCGAATAATCGCCCAGCGAGACGAGGCGAGCCGAAAGTCGCGATACCGATACGCCTCGAGCGGCTTGTTGGCAAAGCGATTCCTGATCTGGCGCACGACATGTGCGGACGCCATCTGGTGCGCCGGATTGCGCCCGCGGGGAACGTTGACTCCGGCTTGCCGTCCCACGGGCACGCGGCGCAATCGCCGATCGCGAGATGATGTTCGGATCGCGCGTCGTCTGCAGGGTGGGAAGGACGACGAGCTGGTTGATCCGGTTGGTCTCGAGCCCGGCGAGATCCTTGAGGAACGGCGGTGCCTTGACGCCCGCTGCCCGGACGACGAGCTCCGCCGGGAATGACCTCGCCGCTCGGCGACGCTGACGCCCTGCGGCAGCGCCTCGGCCACCTTGGAGCCCCGTGCGCACGCTGATTCCAGTTTCTGGAGCAGCATGGCGGCGCCTTCGGACAGCGCGGAGGGAGGCCCGGCAGGATGCGATCCGGCGGCTTCGATCAGGATGAGCTTGATGTCCTCTTCCGGATTGATGCGATCGAATCCGTAAGAGACGAGCGAGCGCGTGGTGTTGTGCAACTGGGCGGCGAGCTCGACACCGGTTGCCCGGCGCCGATGATCGCGACGTCGAAGCTGCGCGGCGCGTATAGGCCCGGACTGGGCGTGGGCGCGCAGGAACGAATTGACAGGAGTCTTCGATGGAAGCGCTGCGCCTGCGCCGTGCGTGTCGAGAGCGATCGCATAGTCGCGCAGCGCCTGGCGTTCCGAAATCGTTGGTCTGGCTGCCCACGGCCGATGACCGAGCGTGTCGTAGCTGAACCGTCGCGGCGGCGTCACCTGCTCGCCATCCTCGTCGGTGTACGGCGCAACCAGCACCTCGCGGCGCTCGCGGTCGAGCCCGACGACCTCGCCGATCCGATAGCGGAAGTGATGGCCGATACGCCTGCGCAAGGTAGTCGGTCTCGTAGGCGCCGCGTGTCCATGCTTCCGGCCGCGATCTCGATGCAGGTGCGGTTTCCAGAAGTGCGTGCGCGTCTTTTCGATCAGCGTGATGTGCGCCTTGCCCGCCCGACCCTTTGGCGCCGAGCTTGTTGCCGAGCGTGGTCGCTGAGCTCCGAGGCCCCCGCGCCGCCACCGACGACGACGATCCGGTGCAGGTCGGTTTCGTCCTGGACCGTCTTCAAGTCCCAGGAGGAAGGTTCGGGCGAAGGCGTGGTCATGGGCCTTGGGCGCGCCGATGTCGGCGCGAGTGGGAACCGCGTGGGGATTCGTCGCGACGCAACCCGCGTCGCCGCAGGTTATTTCTTCTTTTTCGATCCGCCGGCCGCAGACACCGCGGCGCGCAGGCCGAGCAGGTAGCTGTCGACACCGAAGCCGCAGATCGATCCGTTGACAACTTCGGCGAAGACGGAGATGTGGGCGCTTCGCGCGCGTGGACGTTCGACATGCGGATCTCGACTATGGGCACCGTCAGGATCGCGAGTGCGTCGCGTATCCCATAGCTGTGAGTGGGTCCACGCCCCGGCATTGAGCAGCACACCGGCGGCCTTGTCGAGGAACGCCTGATGGATGCGCGCGCACATGTCGCCCTCGTCGTTCGTCTGCAGCTCACTACCTTGACGCCAGTTCCTTGCCCAGCGCCTTCAGCTGATCATCGATTTCGGCGAGGGTGATCGTGCCATACTGCTTCAGGTCCCGCTTGCCGAACATGTTGTGATTGACGCCGTGCAGCATCACGAAGGTTTGCATGGTCAGCTATCCTCCGGTGAAATCGCTCATTGTTTGACGTGCTCGGCCGTTCTGACGCGGTCCCGTCGAGCCTGCGCCACCGCAACGACTTTCCGGGCGGCCAGTGTCGGGCGAACCCGCGCCGTCGTCACTAACCAAAGTTGGGAACGCCGGGGCGTCGACAGTGTAGCCTTTCCAGTGTCGGGTCGAGTTCGATGGCGCGACTTCTTTCGTGCGATGCATGCCACTGAATTCAGACGAAGAATTCTGTGGAGGTCAAGGCGGGATGGCAATCCATGAAGAACTCAAGGTCGACTGCCACAACCATGTCTTCGATCCTGACCGATTCCCGTACGCGGCGGACGCGCACTACTGCCGCTGCCGCGGGAACGCGGGAACCGCCGCGCAGTTTCAAAGCGTGCTCGACGCGCACCGGTGTTCGGCACGCGCTGATCGTCGGGCCGAATTCGGGCTATGGGCAGGACAACCGGTGCCTGCTCGATGCCATCGCGACGGGCGAGGGCCGGTTCAAAGGAATCGCGGTCGTGCGGAACGACATCGCGGAAGCCGAGCTTGTCGAGCTCAAGGCAGCCGGCATCGTCGGCGTCGCGTATAACGTCGCGCTCACTCGGCGTGCCGTATTACGCCGACACCGCGGCGCTCCTCGCGAAGCTTGCGCGCCTCGACCTCTTCGTCCAGGTGCAGATCGTGGACGATCAGCTAGTTTCGCTTCTTCCATGCTTCGCGAGCGGTCAGGTGCAAGGATTCTGATCGATCCACTGCGGACGTCCGACCGTCGCGGCCGGCGTCGACCAGCCCGGATTTCGCGCGCTGCTCGGCCTTGCGCGCAACGGAAGGACCTGCGTCAAGCTTTCGGCACGTCAAGTATTCGCGGGAGTCCCACCCTTATGCCGATACGTGGCTCTACGTTCGGGCGCTCGTCGAAAGCGTACACTCTGGACGCGTGCGTCTGGGGCTCCGATTGGCCGTTCCTGCGTGCGCCCCATCGTGTGGACTATGGCCCGCTCGTCGCGCTCGTCGAGCGAATGTTTCCCGATATCGACGATCGGCGCAAATTGTTTTGGGACACGCCGCGCCGCGTGATCGGCTTCTAGTTTTCAACGCTGCATATGCGGCGATGCGAATGAATGCCAATCCGACAGACGGCCTAACTTTCGACAGGTGACGGACCGCGTCCCGGCTCATTGCTGTCCCCTCCCTGCACGTTGGAGGAACGGTTGCCGCGTTCATATGCGGTCGGCCGACGGGTTGGCATGCCCTGCCGCCAATACCCGCTGGCGGACGGGTCCCGAAACATGCGCGCGTCGGATGCGGCGCGCAGTACCGGAGGCCATTGTGCGCGAAGTGCGCGAGCGCTCGAACCATGACGACGACGCCTCGCGGTTTTCCGCGGCGAAGGCCGGTCTTCGTTCCGGCAAGGACGCGGCAGAGCCGGGCGCCAGGACGGCGCATTTAGGAGAGCCTGATGATTCCCCCGCGTAAGCGTAGACGCCGTTCGCGAACGGATCGGTCCATATGCCGACAAGAAGCACACTGCCGAGCAGCGCAGTCGCGATCTACAAGGACCTGATCGGCTTCATGCCGCCGCGGATCGAGGCGCGCATCAACGTCACGGGCGCCCTCGATCCGGAGCTGCTGGACCTGCAGGAGCGGATGCGCGCGCATGCGATGTATCCGAAGTGCTTCGACGTGAAGACCGCGCAGCTGATGCTCTTCGGCATGCTGCTGATGGACATGAACGACGCGGCGCCGCTGCACGGCATCGCGGCGCGGCGTGCCGGCGCGACCTGGGAAGAGATGCAGGCGGTGGTCAGCCTCGCGTTCCTGTTCAGCGGACTGTCCGCGGCCAATCGCGGCGCGGAGCTCCTCGCCAACATCGCGAAGCGCGAAGCCGAGAGCGAAGCCGCAGCCGCGCAGTCTCCGACGGCCGACGGCGCCTGACAGCAGCCTGGAGAATCACCATGGCACAGAAGCAGATCCTCAATTTCATCAACGGCGAATTCGTCGCCGCGAAGTCGGGCAAGACGTTCGAGAACCGGTCGCCGGTCGACAATCAGCCTGGTCGGCATGGTGTCCGAGGCGGGCAAGCCGGAGGTCGACGCCGCGGTCAAGGCGGCGCACGCGGCGCTCGACGGGCCGTGGGGCAGCATGGACATCGCGAAGCGCAGCGAGCTCATGTACGCGGTGGCCGACGAGATCAACCGCCGCTTCAACGACTTCCTCGACGCCGAAGTCGCCGACACCGGCAAGCCGCACGCGCTGGCGACGCACATCGACATCCCGCGCGGCGCGGCGAACTTCAAGATCTTCGCCGACGTCGTGAAGAACGTGCCGACCGAGTCGTTCCAGATGACGACGCCGGACGGCGGCGCGGCGCTCAACTATGCGATCCGCGTGCCGAAGGGCGTGATCGCGGTCGATCGCGCCGTGGAACCTGCCGCTGCTGCTGATGACGTGGAAGGTCGGTCCCGCGCTCGCCTGCGGCAACACGGTCGTCGTCAAGCCGTCCGAGGAAACGCCGTCGACGGCGACGCTGCTCGGCGAGGTGATGAACAAGGTCGGCGTGCCGAAGGGCGTCTACAACGTCGTGCACGGCTTCGGACCCAATTCCGCCGGCGAGTTCCTGACCCGCCATCCCGGCGTCGAACGCGATCACGTTCACCGGCGAGACGCGCACCGGCACCGCGATCATGAAGGCGGCGGCCGAAAGGACGCGCGCCGGTCTCGATGGAGCTCGGCGGCAAGAACGCGGGCATCGTGTTCGCCGACTGCCGACTTCGACGCGGCCGTCGACGGCATCGCGCGCGCGAGCTTCGCCAACACCGGGCAGATCTGCCTCGGCACCGAGCGCGTGCTACGTCGAGCGACCGATCTTCGACAAGTTCGTCGCCGGCGCTCAAGGTCAAGGCCGAAGGCATGAAGATCGGGCGGCCCGAGGACGAAGGCACGCAGCTCGGACCGCTGATCAGCCACGAGCATCGCAAGAAGGTGCTGTCGTACTTGCAAGAAGGCCGTCGACGAGGGCGCGAAGGTCGTCACCGGCGGCGGCATCCCGGACATGCGCGAAGGAGCTGGCCGAAGGCGCGTGGATCAAGCCGACGATCTGGACCGGGCTGCCCGAAACGGCGCACGGTGGTGCAGGAAGAGATCTTCGGCCCGTGCTGCCACGTCCACGCCGTTCGACACGCGAAGACGAAGCGGTCGCGATGGCGAACGACACGCCGCTACGGCCTGGCGACCACGGTGTGGACGACGCAACCTCGGCGCGAGCGCACCGCGTCGCGGCGCAAGATCGACGTCGGCATCTGCTGGATCAACAGCTGGTTCCTGCGCGACCTGCGCACCGCGTTCGGCGGCTCCAAGGATTCGGGCATCGGCCGCGAAGGCGGCGTGCATTCGCTCGAGTTCTACACCGAGCTTGCGCAACGTCTGCGTGAAGCTCGATCCGGCAGAAGCGATCGCGCCGGTCGAGCGGCGCGAAGCGAATTCCGAGCGCCGGATGGGACCGCGAGCCCGGCAAGGAAACCGCGGGGGCCGCACAATGAGCGGCGGCGTCGTCGCGGCGGCGCTGCGTCGCGCACGTCCCGACGCTCGGCCGTCGCGAGAACACGCCGGACTATCAGCAGACGCTGGTGCAGGCCGAGCGCATGATGGGCGCGGCGATGCGCAGCGCGCTCAAGCCCGACCTGTGGGTGATCGTCTCGACGCACTGGGTCTCGACGTTCGACTGGTTCGCCACGTGCCAGCCGAAGCACGAAGGCCTGTGCGTCGCGCACGAGGCGCCGAATCTGATTCCCGGGCTTGCCGTACAACTATCGCGGCGATCCGGAGTTCGGCGCCGCGCTGGTCGACGCCTGGAACGCAGGCCGGCGTCGCTGCGCGTGCGCAACGAATGCGCCGAACTACCACTGGGATTACGGCACGTTCGTGCCGCTGCAAGTATCTCGATCCGACGGGCGAAGTGCCGGTCGTGGGCGTGCCGGTCGTGCTGATGGCCGACCACGGCGAATGCCTGCGCGCCGGCGCCGCGGTGCATGCGACGGCGAAGCAGCCTCGGCAAGCGCGTCGTGTTCCTCGCGCAGCACGGCGCTTGAGCCATCTGCTGGTGCGCGGGCGGCACAACTGGCCGACGCCCGAGCGCGTCGAGGCCGACAAGCGCTTCGTCGATCAGCTGAAGCGCGGCGCGATCGACGAGGTCGATCGCGGGCTTCACCGAGTACAGCAAGAAGACGGTCGCCGAGATGGGCGGTCGCGCGCTCGCCACGATGCTCGGCGTCGTCGAGCGCGATGTCGCGCGACGGCAAGCCGATCGCCGCGACGCAGTACGGCGACTACGCGCAATCGTCCGGGCAGCTAGCAACGCGGTGCTGCTCGATCGCCGGATCCAGGAAACGCTGGCGAACGGTGCCGACAGCGCGAGCCGTCGAAGCTCGAGACCGCGTCGCGACGTGACCGACAAGGATCTCGACAGCTCGAGGACACGAATGAGCGTCGATGCCAACGCGATCAAGGCGTGCGCCGCGCGCCTGCGCCAGGCGGCGGAAGCGGCAGTCGCGATCGCGCCGATCCGCGACGAGCTCGCGCGCAGGCGGCGTCGACGGCCGCCTATGCGCGTGCAGCAGGCGAATACCGACCACTACCTGAAGCAGGGACGACGGCTCGTCGGGCCGCAAGATCGGCCTCACGTCCAAGTCGGTGCAGAAGCAGCTCGGCGTCGATTCGCCCGATTTCGGCATGCTGTTCGCCGACATGGCGCTCTACGACGGCGAGGAAGTCGCCGCTGGGCAAGGTGCTGCAGCCCAAGGTCGAGGCGGAGATCGCGTTCGTGCTCGAGCGCGACCTCGACGCACGCCGGACGCGACGCTCGCCGGACGTGATTTCGGCGGTCGCCTACGCGCTGCCTGCGGTCGAGATCGTCGGCAGCCGCATCGCGAACTGGAACATCAAGCTGCTCGACACCGATCGCCGACAACGCGTCGTCCGGACTGTTCGTGCTCGGGCACGCAGCCGCGCAAGCTCGACGCGCTCGACCTGCGCCTGTGCGGGATGGCGATGGAGCGGCGCGGCGAGCCGGTGTCCGTTCGGCGCGGGCGCGGCGTGCCTCGGCAACCCGCTCAACGCGGCGCTGTGGCTCGCGCGCACGATGGTCGAGGTCGGCAGTCCGCTCAAGGCGGGCGACATCATCATGAGCGGCGCGCTTGGACCGATGGTCGGCGTCGCGCCCGGCGACGTGCTCGAGACGCGCATCAACGGCTTGGGTACGGTGCGCGCGGCGTTCGCGCGCTTAAGACAGCGGAGAACACGTCATGCCGGACATCAAGGCACTTGCGCAGCGCGTCGACGACGCCGCGCGTTATGCCAAGGAAATTCCGCAGCTGAGCGAGCCGATCACGCTCGCCGACGCCTACGCGATCCAGAAGGAGAGCCTCGGGCGCCGGTATCGCGCGCGGCGAGCGGCAGGTCGGCATCAAGATGGGCTTCACCAGCCGCGACAAGATGGTCCAGATGGGCGTCCACGACATGATCTGGGGCCGGCTGACCGACCGCGATGATCGTCGAGGACGGCGGCTCGACGTCGTTCAAGACCTACGTGCATCCGCGGATCGAGCCGGAGATCGCGTTCCTGCTCGAAGCACGAACTGGTCGGAACGATCACGCCGCTGCAGGCGCTCTCGGCGGTCGAGGCCGTCGCGCCGGCGGTCGAGCTCATCGATTCGCGCTACCAGGCGTTCAAGTTTTCGCTGACCGACGTGGTCGCCGACAACTCGTCGTCGTCCGGCTTCGTCGTCGGACCGTGGCACGCGCCCGATGTCGACTTCTCGAACCTCGGCATCGTCGTGTCGTTCAACGGCTCGCCGGTGCTCGTGGGATCGACGGCGGCCATTCTCGGACATCCGCTGCGTTCGCTGGTCGCGGCGGCGCGCTTTGCCGCCGAAGCGGACGAACCGCTGCAGCCGGGCTGGATCGTCATGGCGGGCGGGGCGAGCCACGCCGAGGCGCTGCAGCCGGGACTCTACGTCGAATGCGAAGTGCAGAACCTCGGCCGGTGCTCGTTCACCGTCGCGGAGTAGCAGCCATGCCCATTGCGATGATTCACATGATGGAAGGCCGCGACGACGCGAAGAAGGCCCGCGCGATCGAAGCGGTCACCCAGGCGCTCGTCGAGTCGCTGGACGCGAAGATCGAAACGGTGCGCGTGATCGTGCTCGAAGTGCCCAAGGCGCACTGGGGAATCGCCGGCAAGCCGGTAGGTCGAGCCGCGCGACGTGAGCGTTGTCGTGAGTGCGCCGATGCCGGACCTCGTGCGCGACCGACGGGCGCCGCTCGCAATCTGAACCAGGAAGCCACTCTTCATGACCGCCACGCCAAAGCCAGACCCCGGAGTCTCCTTCACCCGCGAGGAAGGCGTCAGTCCACATCGGCGGCATCGACGCGCTGGTGCGGCTGACGCTCGACCAGGTGCGCGCCGACGCGCGCCGCGGGCTCAAGACCGGCGATGTTCGTCTCGGGCTATCGCGGCTCGCCGGTGGGCATGCTCGACGCGGCGCTGCTCAAGCAGCAGAAGCTGCTGCTCGAGCACAACATCAGGTTCGTCGACGGCATCAACGAAGACCTGGCCGCCACCGCGGTGTGGGGCACGCAGATGCTGCACGCGGTCGGCAACAAGAAGTTCGACGGCGTCACCGGCATGTGGTACGGCAAGGCGCCCGGCGTGGACCGCAGCGGCGACGCGCTGAAGCACGCCAACTACACCGGCATCGACAAGAACGGCGGCGTGCTCGCGGTCGTCGGCGACGATCCGAGCTGCAAGTCCTCGTCGCTGTGCAGCCAGTCCGAGCCGATGCTGTTCCACGTCGGCATGCCGTCGCTGTATCCCGGCAACGTGCAGGAGATCCTCGACCTCGGGCCTGCACGGCTACCTGATGTCGCGGCTGTCCGGGCCTGTGGGTCGGCCTGAAGATCGTCACCAACGTCGCCGACGGCTCGGGCACGGCCAACGTCGCGCCCGAGCGGCTCAACGTTCGTCACGCCCGACCTGATGTTCGACGGCAAGCCCTTCACGCCGAACATGAACCTCGGGCATGAACGTGCGCGCCGAGGCGCTGGAGATGGAGCAGTCGCTCTACACGCGCCGGCTCGAGGTGGCCAAGCGTTACGCGCGCGAGAACAAGCTCAACAACGTCGTGTTCCCGAACCCCGACGCGTGGCTCGGCATCATCACCGCGGGCAAGACCTACAACGACCTGCGCCAGTCGTTCCTCGAGCTGGGCCTCGACGACGCGCGCGCTGCGCCGCTACGGCGTCCGCATCCTGAAGATGGGCATGCTGTTCCCGATGGAGCCGACCATCGTGCGCGAGTTCGCGCAGGGCCTCGAGGAGATCTTCGTCATCGAGGAGAAGCGGCCGTTCCTCGAGATGTTCGCCAAGAACGTGCTGTACGGCACGGCCAACGCGCCGCGCATCGTCGGCAAGTTCGACGAGGAGGAGAAGGAGCTGCTGCCGCACTACGGCGAGTTCGAGTCCGACGTGATCGGCCGCGCGCTCACCAGCGCGCCTGTCGCGCAAGGCGCGCATCGAGTCGGCCGAGGCGTGGCTCGCGCGTCTGGACGAGATCCACGCCCGCGGCAAGCTGCGCCACCGCCGACGCGCACCGCGTGGTACTGCTCGGGCTGCCCGCACAACAGCTCGACGGCAGGCGGTCGAGGGCAGCGTCGTCTCGGCCGGCATCGGCTGCCACACGATGGCGATGTGGATGGACCGCAACGTCGTGATGGGCACGCACATGGGCGCCGAAGGCGCGCAGTGGATCGGCATGGCGCCGTTCACCGACACCAAGCACATCTTCCAGAACATGGGCGACGGCACCTACGCCCATTCGGGCAGCCTGGCGATCCGCTACTGCGCGGCGACCAACACCAACATCACGTTCAAGGTGCTGCGCAACATGCACACGTCGATGACCGGCGGCCAGGCAGATCACGGGCGCCGAGCCGGTCGCCGACATGGTGTCCGAGTTGCTGGCCAACGGCGTCAAGAAGGTGCATCGTCACCACCGACAACCTCGAACAACTACCAGGGCGTCAGCCTGCCCGGCGGCACCGAGGTCTGGCACCGCGACCGGCTCGACGAGGCGCAGCGCGCGCTGGCCGCGACGCCGGGCACGACGGTGCTGCTGCACGACCAGGAATGCGCCGCCGAGCTGCGCCGCGCGCGCAGCCGCGGCAAGGCCGAGGAGCCGGCCGAGGTCATCGTCATCAACGAGCGCGTCTGCGAAGGCTGCGGCGACTGCGGCGAGAAGTCCAACTGCATGAGCGTGGAGCCGGTGGCCACCGAGTTCGGCCGCAAGACGCGCATCCACCAGTCCTCGTGCAACAAGGACTACTCCTGCGTCAAGGGCTTCTGCCCGTCGTTCCTGACCATCACGCCGAACCCCGAGCCGGCCGCCGCGGGCGACGCGCCGAAGAAGAAGAAGAAGGGCCGCATCCCGGCGCTCGAGCGCGCCATGCCCGATCCGGTGTCCAAGGTCGACGCGAGCTTCGGCTTCGGCATTCACGTCATGGGCATCGGCGGCACCGGCTCGGTGACCGTCGTCGGCGACGCTCGCCAACGCCGCGCGCCTCGAAGGCAAGCATGTCATCGGCCTCGACCAGACCGGACTCGCGCAGAAGGGCGGCGCGGTGATCTCCGACATCAAGATCACCAACGCGCCGTTCGACGGCTCGAACAAGATCTCCGACGGCCGCACCGACCTGTACCTCGGCTTCGACATCCTCAACGCCACCGATCCCAAGAACCTCGACAAGTGTCATCCCTCGCGCACGATCGCCGTGGTGTCGACGACGCAGAACGCCGACCGGCCAGATGGTGTCGGACCGCCACGTGCTGTTCCCGGCGACCAATGCGCTGACCGCCGGCATCGACCGCGTCACGCGCAAGGCCGACAACGTGTTCCTCGACGGCCAGGCGCTGGCCGAGGGTCTGTTCGGCGACGCGATGGCGACCAACAACTTCATGGTCGGCGTGGCCTTCCAGGCCGGCACCATTCCGCTCAAGGCCGAATCGATCGAGACGGCGATCAAGCAGTCCGGCGTCGCCGTCGAGATGAGCCTTGCCGCGTTCCGGTGGGGCCGCATGGCGGTGGTCGATCGCGCGTTCGTCGAAGCCGAGATCGCGAAGGGCAAGGCCGCGGTGTCCGAGCTGCCGGCAGATGTCGCCAGGCGCGCGCGCGATCGTCGATTCGGTCGGCGCGCAGGGCGAGACGAAGCGCCTGCTCGAAGTGCGCGTGCCCGACCTCATCGACTACCAGGACGAGGCCTATGCCAAGCGCTACGCCGACGTGGTCAAGCGCGTGGTCGCCGCCGAGCAGAAGGCCGTGCCGGGCAAGAGCGGCCTGGCGGAAGCGGCGGCGCGCTATCTGTACAAGCTGATGGCCTACAAGGACGAGTTCGAAGTCGCGCGGCTGCACACCGACCCGGCGTTCCTGGCCAAGCTCGATGCGCAGTTCAAGCACGGCTACACGGTCAAGTACAACCTCGCGCCGCCGACGATCTCCAAGCGCGATCCGGTCACCGGCGAGCTGCAGAAGCGGCAGTTCGGCCCCTGGATGCTGACCGCGTTCAAGATGCTGGCGAAGTTCAAGGGGCTGCGCGGCGGCGCGCTCGACATCTTCAGCAAGACCGAGGAGCGGCGGCACGAGCGGCAGTTGATCGAGGACTACATCAAGCAGCTCGACGAAATCGCGGCGAAGCTCAATGCCGCCAATCACGCCGTCGCGGTGGCAGCTGGCGAGCGTGCCCGACGAGATCCGCGGCTACGGCCACGTGAAGGAGCGGAACATCAAGGCGGCGAAGGCGCTCGAGGAACAAGCTGCTGCAGCGCGTTCCGCAGTCCGCAGACCGGTCGCGGCAGGTCGCCTGACACTCAACCGAGGAAACGCCATGAACGCCCTCAACGGCCACGACATCGAGGATCTCAAGGTCGGCATGACCGCGACCTTCGCCAAGACCATCACCGAAGCGGACATCGTCCTGTTCGCGGGCGTCTCGGGCGACAACAACGCCGATGCACATCAACGAGGAGTTCGCCGCGACCACGCCGTTCAAGGGACGCATCGCGCACGGCATGCTGAGCGCGAGCGTGATCTCGGCGGCGATCGCCGAACAAGCTGCCGGGGCCGGGCACCATCTACATGCAGCAGAGCCTGGCGTTCAAGGCACCCGTGCAGCGCCGGCGACACCGTGCATGCGAAAGTCTCCGTGAAGCAGGATGTTGCCGGAGAAGCGCCTGGTCTTCCTCGATACCGTGTGCTCGGTTCGCGGACACGGTCGTCATCACCGGGGAAGCCCTGGTGAGGGTCGGCTCCCGCGCATGACCACCGCCGTTCGGGCCGACGGACCGCGCCGCCTGCCCGCGAGGCGCGCGGCACGAGTGGAGAAGCGCCATTGACTACGACGAACGGCACTGCGGCCGCGCCCGAGGCACCGGAGATGTTGTCAGGGACTCGGAGCACGGAGTCCATCGCATCGTCATCGTCGGCGGCGGCGCCGGCGGGCTCGAGCTCGCGACGCGGCTCGGCGACAAGCTGGGCGAAGCGCAAGAAGGCGCACGTCACGCTGATCGAGAAGAAGCGCAACCACTTCTGGAAGCCGCACCTGCACGAGATCGCCGCCGGCAGCATGGACATCGGCGTGTACCAGACCAACTATCTCGCGCAGGCGCACTGGCATCATTTCCGCTACCGGATCGGCGAGATGATCGGCCTCGACCGCGCGCAGCGCGACGGTCACGGTCGCGCCGTTCACGCGACGAAGACGGCGACCGGGTGACGCCGCCGCGCGCGTTTCGCCTACGACACGCTCGTGCATCGCCGTCGGGCAGCCTGACCAACGACTTCGGCACGCCGGGCGTCAAGGAGCATGCGATTGCGCTCGGAGACGCCGGCTGACGCCGAGCGCTTTCACCGCCGGCTCGTGAACGCTTGTCTGCGCGCGCACGCGCAGGCCGGGCCGCTGCGCGCCGACCAGCTCAACATCGCCATCATCGGCGCCGGCGCGACCGGCGTCGAGCTCGCCGCCGAGCTGCACAACGCGACGCGCACGCTGGTCTCGTACGGCTTCGACCGCATCGATCCCGAGCAGGACATCAAGCTGATCGCTGGTCGAAGCCGCCGACCGCATCCTGCCGGCGCTGCCGACCGCCTGTCGAACGCGGCGCCGTCGAGCTGCTGGAGAAGCTGGGCGTGCAGGTCCGGACGTCGGCGCGCGTGGCGGAGGTGCTCGCCGACGGCGTCAGGCTCGCGACCGGCGAGATCATTCCCGCCGAGCTGGTCGTGTGGGCGGCCGGCGTCAAGGCGCCCGATTTCCTCAAGGACCTCGACGGGCTCGAGACCAACCGCATCAATCAGCTCGTGGTGCTGCCGACGCTGCAGACCACGCGCGATCGAGAACATCTTCGCGATCGGCGACTGCGCCGCCTGCCCGTGGCTCGGCAAGGAAGGCACGCTGGTTCCGCCGCGCGCGCAGTCCGCGCACCAGCAGGCGTCGCACATGGTCAAGCAGATCAAGGCGCGGCTCGCTGAACCGAGCCGCTGACCGAGTGGCGGTATCGCGATTTCGGCTCGCTCGTCTCGCTCGGCGAGTACTCGACGGTCGGCAACCTGATGGGCGGCCTCGTCGGGCAGCAACATGTGGATCGAGGGCTGGTTCGCGCGAATGATGTACCTGTCGCTGTACAAGATGCACGAGCTCGCGCTGCACGGATTCTGGAAAGTCTCGCTGGACACGGCGGCGCGGCGTCATCACGCGCCGCACCGAGTCGCACGTCAAGCTCCACTGATCTCGCCGACGGGCCAGTGCCCGCAGGTATGGAGGACGACGCCATGACCACTCCACCAGAAGATCCCGCGCAAGTGGCTGGCCACCATTATCGAGAACAGCCAGGCGATGATGCGGCAGTTCGCGCAACCCGGGATGGCCGGCACGGGCAGTCGACGACGAGTCGGTGCCACCGGCGACGACAAGTCCGGCGCTTCCGATCCCTTTCTGGCGGCGTCGAAGCAGTTCGCCGAGATGCAGCAGAACTATGTGCAGGCAGATGACCGACCTGTGGTCGGGCATGTGGAAGCTGCCCGGGACGGCTGCGACGGCCGCTGCGGCGCCGCAGGACGACCGGCGCTTCGCGGCCGAGGCGTGGGCGCAGGATCCGCGCTTCGACGTGGTCAAGCGCATGTATCTCGGGTACTCGGATTTTCTGCAGAAGCGCGGTCGATGCGGCGCCGGTCGACGACAAGACGAAGGCGCAATTGCACTTCGCGGTCCGGCAGTTCTCCGAGGCGATCAGCCCGGCCAATTTCTTCGCCACCAATCCCGAGGCGATGCAGCTGGCGGCGGAGACCGGCGGGCAAAGCGTCGTCGAGGGGATGACGCTCTTCGTCGAGGATCTGGCCAAGGGCCGCATCTCGATGACCGACGAGAGCGCGTTCGAGGTCGGCAAGAACATCGCGACGACCGAGGGTGCCGTCGTCTTCGAGAACGAGCTCATTCAGCTCATCCAGTACGCGCCGCGCACCGAACAGGTCTATGCGCGGCCGCTGGTGATCGTTCCGCCGTGCATCAACAAGTTCTACATCCTCGACCTGCAGCCGGAGAATTCGTTCGTCCGCTACGCGCGTCGACGCAGGGCCACACGGTGTTCCTCGTCGTCGTGGCGCAACATCACGCCCGAGCTGGGCCATCTGACCTGGGACGACTACCTGCGAGCTCGGCGTGATGTCGGCGATCGACGTCGCGCGCGAGATCACCGGCGCCGACCAGGTCAACACGCTCGGCTTCTGCGTCGGCGGCACGCTGCTCGCCTCGGCGCTGGCGGTGATGGCGGCGAAGGGCGAGGACCAGGTCGCGAGCATGACGCTGCTCACGACGATGCTCGACTTTTCCGACACGGGCGAGATCGGCCTGCTCATTTCCGAGCAGAGCGTCGCGGCGCGCGAGCAGGCGATCGGCAAGGGCGGCGTGCTCGAGGGCAAGGAACTGGGGTTCGTGTTCTCGTCGCTGCGCGCCAACGACCTCGATCTGGCAATACGTCGTCAACAGCTACCTCAAGGGGAAGGCGCCGCCCGCGTTCGACTTGCTGTACTGGAACAGCGACGGCACCAACCTGCCCGGGCCGATGTTCTGCTGGTATGTGCGCAATACGTACCTCGAGAACAACCTGCGCGAGCCGGGCAAGACGGTGCATGTGCGACACGCCGGTCGACCTGTCGAAGATCGCGGTCCCGGCCTATCATCTACGCGTCGCGCGAAGACCACATCGTGCCGTGGCGCACGCGCGTACGCGAGCAACGACCTGCTCGGCGGCGACACGACGTTCGTCCTCGGCGCGAGCGGCCACATCGCCGGCGTGATCAACCCGCCGAAGAAGAACAAGCGCAACTACTGGACGGGCGGCAAGCGCAAGGGCGACGCGGACGCGTGGCTGGCGTCGGCGACGAGCGTGCCGGGCAGCTGGTGGCCCGACTGGAGCGGATGGCTTGCGCGCTACGGCGGCCAACGCGTGGCGGCTCGCGCGGCGCTGGGAAGCAAGACAGTATCCGCGTCATCGAGCCCGCGCCCGGGCGGTACGTGAAGGCGAGGGCGGGATGACGCGTAGAGCTTCGCGCACGTGACACGATCGGCGCTGACGCTACGTCGCCAGCCACCATGCCCATGCGCGGTAGACGATCGCGTGAGCAACCTGACGAACTGGAGGAGACGCATGCTTGCAGCAGACTGATCGATGTCGACGCAGTGCTGAAGAAAGCGGCGAGCGAAATCGGTCGTGCAAGGCGAGAACCTGCGGGCGAAAGTGCGCGATCTCACGCTGCGGGCGCTTGCAAGCCCGGGAGCTGTCCCTCACCCAGATCAAGCAGGTGCTGAGGAGCGTGTCGGATGGGCGTGAATACAGGCGCCGCCAAAGCCAGGATCGATGTCGAAAAGCCGCTCGCCGACGCGCTTGACGGCATGGACGATGCGCTTGCTCAAGTGGTGCAGCGCGAGCCAGATCGCGCTGGAACGGCTGCTGGACCACGGCGCGGACTTCGAGGACTCCAAGATCCGCAAGGCGCTGGACGAACTCAACGATCTCGAGGATGAGTTCCTGAACGTCGTCAAGACTGTCGGCCGATGCGCGCAAGCAAGCAGATCAAGGCGCAGTGGGTCGGCGTGTTTGCGCACATGCCGGCAGGCGGCATCGATGCCGGCGCGCAGGCGGAGGCCGTCGCGGCCAAGATCGCCGAGCAGACGCGCACGGCGATTGCGCAAACAGCGCGAGGGTGCCGCACGAGTCGACCCACTCAGCTCGCTGCAGAACTACGGCACGCTGGCCAGCGGCATCCTGATCGGGCTGTCGGAGGGTCTCGAAGCGTGGGCAGCGCCGGCAAGGCGAAGGCGACGGAAGCCGCGCCGAGGAAGGCGAAGCCGGTGAACGTCCGCGCGCAAGTAAGCACGCGCAGGTCGCAGTCGCGACCAGTCGAGGATGAACGCATGGACCTCGATCCGCTCATTCCTTTCCCGGCTGCAATTTGCCTTTGTCATCGCGTTCCACTTTCTGCTGCCCGCGTTCACGATCGGGCTCGCGTCCTACATCGCGGTCCTGGAGGGCTGTATCTGTGCGACGCGCAAGCCCGTCTACCTGCGCATCTCGAGCTTCTGGATCAAGATCTTCGCCGTCTCGTTCGGGATGGGCGTGGTCTCCGGCATCGTCATGCCGTTCCAGTTCGGCACCAACTGGAGCCGCTATTCGGATGCGACCGCCAATATCGTCGCGCCGCTGATGGGCTACGAGGGCCTGACGGCGTTCTTCCTCGAGGCCGCCTTCCTCGGCGTGCTGCTGTTCGGGCGCAAGCTGGTGCCGCCATGGGCGCATTTCGCGTCGCGCGTTCATGGTCGCGATCGGCACGCTCTTCTCGACGTTCTGGATCCTCGTGCTCAACAGCTGGATGCAGACGCCCGTCGGGCTTCAAGATCGTCGACGGCCGCTTCATCCCGACCGACTGGCTCGCGATCCTGTTCAATCCGTCGCTTCCCGTTTCGCTTCCTCCATACGGTCATCGCCGTCTACCTGACGACGGCGTTCACGGTCATCGGCGTCGCCGCGTACTACCTTCGCGGCCGCCGATTCGTCGCCGAATCCGAAGGTGATGATCGTGATGGGCATTGCTTCTCGCGTCGGTGCTGGTGCCGCTGCAGGCGCTGATCGGCGACGCTGCATGGCCTCAACACGCTGCACCATCAGCCGCAGAAGCTCGCCGCGATGGAAGGCATCTGGGACACCGGCCCGGGACAGAGCGCCGTGCTGTTCGCCATTCCCGACAGCGCAGCTGGAGAAGAACCACGCTCGAGATCGCGATCCCGAAGCTCGCGAGCTTCTATCTCACCCACGACTGGAACGGCGTCGTCAAGGGCCTCAAGGATTTTCCGCGCGCCGATCGGCCGCCGGTCATTCCGGTGTTCTACGGCTTCCGGGTGATGATCGGCATGTGGTCGATCATGCTGGCGCTCACCGTGTGGCGCGTGGTGGCTCGCATGGCGCAAGCAGCTCTACACGTCGCGGCACTGTTCTCGGCGCGGCGACGTGCGCCATTCCGGTCGGCTACGTCGCGGTGACGGCGGGCTGGGTCACCACCGAGGTGGGACGCCAGCCCTATGTCGTGTACGGCCACCTGCGCACCGCCGATGCCGTGACGCCGATTCTTGACCGGCCGGCGACGTCGATCGCGTCGCTGCTCGCCTATGTCGTCGGTGTACTGCGCTCGTCTTCGGCGCCGGCGCGTATTACCTCGTTCACCTGGTGCGGCGCGGATTCCCCGCCGCTGTCGACGCCGCACGAGCCGAAGCTCGGCGAGCGGCCGGCGAGGCCGCTGTCGGCGGCGACCGATCATCGAGGCCGAGCCGATGACGCTCGATATCGTACCGATCTGGACGCATCGTCCTCGGCGTCGCCGTCTTCATGTACGTGCTGCTCGACGGCTTCGATCTCGGCGTCGGCATTCTCTTCCCGTTCGCGCCCAGCGACGCCGGCGCGCGACCATGATGATCAATTCGGTCGCGCCGATCTGGGACGGCAACGAGACCTGGCTGGTGCTGGGCGGCATCGCGCCTGTTCGCGGCGTTTCCGCTCGCCTTCGCCATCATCATTCCGGCGCTGTATTTCCCGATCCTCGCGATGCTGCTCGGACTCATCTTTCCGCGGCGTCGCGTTCGAATTCCGGCCGACCGCGGCGAAGAGCACGAAGCACTACTGGGACCGCTCGTTCTTCTGGGGCTCGCTGATCGCGACGTTTGCCCAGGGCTGCGTGCTCGGAAAGTTCGTGCTCGGGTTCGCGGTGGACGGACGTCAGTACGCGGGCACGAGCCTCGACTGGATCCATCCGTTCGTGCTCGCTGGTCGGCGTCGGCGTCGGTCTTCGGCTACGTGCTGCTCGGCGCGACCTGGCTCGTGATGAAGACCGAAGGTGCGCTGCAGGCATGGGCGCGGCAGAAGGCGGAGTTCTGCCTGTTCGGCGTGCTCGCGTTCATGGCGATGGTGAGCATCTGGACGCCGCTGCTCGAGCCGCGGATCGCGGCGCGCTGGTTCGGCTGGCCGAACATCGCTGTTGCTGTCGCCGGTGCCGATCGTCACGATGCTGTTCGGCCTGGTGGCTGTGGCGCTCGCTGGCGCGCTGGCGCGACAACCAGCCGTTCTTCGCGGCCATGGGACTCTTCGCGATGTGCTATCTGGGCCTCGGCATCAGCACCGTTTCCGTACATCGTTCCGCACACGATCACGCTGTGGGACGCGGCGAGCGCGCCGCGAGTCCGCAGGCGTTTCTGCTCCTGGGCACGCTGCTCCTGCTGCCGATCATCCTCATGTACACCGGCTGGTCCTACTGGGTGTTCCGCGGAAAGGTCCGGTCCGATTTCGGCCATCACTGAAGCCGCACGATCCCGGAATGGCGTGCCGCGACGCATGCTCGTCGAGGCGCCCGATCAGCCGGAGCGCGCAGCGCAAGGTCATGACCAATGCCGTATGCGGATTGCGTGGAGTACACTACGACGGGCTGAGCACTGGACGTGCGCATATAGTGCGCACCATGCCTAATCGTGGCGCCATCCGGCTGCTGGGAGCTCGACGCGAACGTCGTGCAGACCTCGCAGAAGGTCCGTGACGATTCGACGTTCAGCCAGTTGTCCGATCCGTGCCTGCCAACACTCTACTGCTCAAGACCAAGATCAGCGCGCCGCCGCCGCGACCGCAATTGATTGCGCGCCCGCGGTTGCTGGAGCGGTTGCGCGAGGGGCTCAGCCGCCCGTTGACGCTGCGTCGCCGCCCCGGCCGGGTTTCGGCAAGACGACGCTCGTAGCCGAGCTGGCTCGCCGAGAACAAGGACGCGGCAAGAGTCGGCGTGGTTGTCGCTCGACGAGGACGACAGCGATCCGATGCGTTTCCTCTACTACCTGGTGGCGACGCTGCAGACCGTCGAGCCGGGCGCGGGCCGCGCACCGATATCGCTGCTCGGCAGGCTCGGGCATGCCGGGACCGAAGGACCTCGCCGGCGCGCTGCTCAACGAGATCGCCGAAACGCGAGGGCGCATCGTTCTGGTCCTCGACGACTACCACGCGATCAAGGACCCCGAGATTCATTCGGCGATGGCCTATTTCATCGAGCGCGTGCCGGAGCAGTTGCGCGTGGTGATCGTGACCCGCGAAGAGCCGCCGCTTTCCGCTGGCGCGCTGGCGCGCGTCGCAGCGGATCATCGAGATCGGCTCCGACGATCTTGCGGTTCTCGCACGACGAATCGTCGCAGTTCCTGGAACAGACGATGGGGCTCAAGCTCGACCCCGAATTGGCGCAAACGCTGGAGACGCGCACCGAGGGCTGGATCGCCGGGCTGCAGATGGCGGCGCTGTCGGTGCAGCAGCACGCGCGGTCCGAGCGCGCCGACATCGCCGAGAAGATCACGACGGTTCAACGGCGAGCACCACTACGTCATCGATTACCTGGCGACCGAGGTCGTGCGCCAGCAGCCGGAGGCAATCCGCTCGTTCCTGCAGAAGACCGCCGATCCTCGATCGCTTCTCGGCTCCGCTGTGCGATGCCGTCTCGGGACAGACGCGGACAGCAACGCCATCCTGGCGCGCCTCGAGCAGGCGCAACATGTTTCTCCAGCGGCTCGACGACAAACGCGCAATGGTTCCGCTATCACCAGCTGTTCGCGGATTTCCTGCGCGCGGGATTGGACGCCGACCGCGAAGAAGGACCTTCATGGCAAGGCCAGCGCCTGGCACGAAGCTCATGGCTCCGGCCAGGATGCGATCAGGCACGCGCTTGCGGCGGAGGATCTGCGCGGCGCGCGGTACGGCTGTTCCGGTCGCAGGTGGAGAGCATGCTGGCGCGCGGCGAGATCGCAGCGCTCCTTGGCTGGCTGGACGCGCTTCCGGAAAGTACGATCCGCGCGCACGGCGATCTCGCCGGCTACAAGGCATGGCTTCTGTATCTTCTCGGCAGAACCGCCGAGGCGCAGTCGTATTCGCCGGCGATGCAACGGCGATCGATCCCGCCGACTCCCATCCGGCGCGACGCGAGATGCTGCTCGTCTTCAAGGCATTTCTGGCGATCCAGTGGGGAGATCCGGCGGACGTCAAGCTGTTCGCCCGGCAAGCGCTCGACGAGCTCGGCGACAGCGCGTCGTTCTTCCGCGCCTACGCGCTGAGCTTTCTGGGTCAGGCCCAGAACTCATTCCGGTGAGCGCAGGGAAGCGATCAAGACGCTCCGGCAAGCGGTCGAGCTCGGCGAGAAGCTGCAGAATCACTTCGTCATGCTCGACGCGCTCGGGCACCTTGCTTCCGTCATGACCGCGCAGGGTCAGTTGCGCGAAGCGAAGCTGCTTTGCCTCAAGGCCGTCGAACAATACGTGGACGCGCGCGGCGAGCCGGTTCCGGTGGCGGGCCTGGTTTACGTGCCGCTGGGCGTTCTGTACTACGAAATGAACGACCTCGAATCGGCGCGCCACTATCTCGACCAACGGCGTCGCGCTCTGCCAGCAACTGGGCATGGTCTACTACACGTTGATGGGGCAACGCGCGCTGGCGAGGCTGCATAGTGTCTGCGACGAGGCGGAAGCCGCGTGGAACACGCTGGCGGCGGCCCGCGATGTTGCCGAGCGCTCCCAGAGCATTCTCCGCCAGCGGCTCGTGGCCGTGGTGACGGCCGAACTGCAACTGCGCGAAGGCAATACCTATGCTGCCGCGCGGACGCTCGGCGACATGCAGAAGTCGACGCGGCCGGTCTCGGAGTACGAATCGCTGACGCTATGCCCGGCTGCTCCTGGCGCAGCACCACCCCGGCAAGGCGGCCGAAGCTGCTCGACGTTCTGGAGCAGGCGCGCGTCGGACGAGAAGAGCGAGGGCAGCCTCATCGCGATTCACGTGCTGCAGGCGCTGTGCCAGCGCGCGCTGGGCCATCCCTCCGCCGCGGTCGAGCGCCTCGAGAAAGCGGTTTCGCTGGCGGCATCGGCCGGCTATCGTCGGATATTCCTCGACGAGGGCCCGATATTGACTCCGCTGCTGGAGAAAGTGCGCCACGTCGCCCCGCCTACGTCAGCAGCCTCATCGACAGCGTTCCCGGCGATCGTCAGGCAGCGCCTCGTGCGCTGCCCGAACCGCTGAGCAGAGCCGAGCGCGAGATCCTCCGCCTTCTACCGCACGGCCTCACCAATCAGGAAATCGCCGACAAGCTGGGTATTACGGTAGGCACGACCAAGTGGCACCTGAACCAGATATTCGGCAAGCTGCAAGTTCACAATCGCACCACGGCGATCGCCAAGGCTCGAGAACACAGGCTCTTGTAGCGTTAGCCGTGACGGCCAGCGCGCGCGCACCTTACTTTCGTTAGGTGACACGGCCGCGTCCCGCGCCAAATAATTCTCGCTGAACTGCGTTCACGGGCCGCAACATAGCCGAAATTACCGCGTGGCAGCGCAGCCGCGCTCCATCGCTCAAGGAGGCCGCAATGATCAGCGGCAAGACGACACTGATTGCGCACGTGGGATATCCGACCGAGGCCTTCAAGGCGCCGCTCATCTACAACCCGTGGTTCGACAAAGCGGGGATCGACGCCGTCGTCGTGCCGCATGGGCATCCAGGCCGCCGACTATCCGACGGTGCTGAAATCGCTGTTCCAGCTGACCAACATCCGCGGCGCGCTGGTCACGATGCCGCACAAGGTGACGACGGTCGCGCTTGCTCGACGAGGTGTCGACCGCCGTTCAGGTCGCTGGCTCGTGCAACGCCATCCTGCGTCGACCCGACGGCACGCTTGCTCGGCGACATGTTCGACGGCGCGGGCTTCACGCGCGGCATTGAAGCGCAAGAACTTCAAGTTCGCAGGCGCGTCGGTTCTCGTGGTCGGAACCGGCGGCGTCGGCTGCGCCATCGCTGCGTCGATCGCGGCCGAAGGCGTGTGCGAAGCTCGCTGCTCTCGGATACCAATGCCGCATCGGCAGAAGCGCTCGCCGGCCGGCTCAAGCAGCACTACCCGAAAATGGAAACCGGATTGCACTCGAACGATCCCGACCGGATTACGATCTCGTCGTCAACGCGACGCCGCTGGGGATGAAGGCGGGCGATCCCTATCCCGATCGACGTCAAGCGGCTCGCGCCCAGCACCTTCGTCGGCGAAGTCGTGATGAAGCAGGAGATCACGCCGCTCCTGCAAGTCGCGAAGGAGAAGGGCTGCCGGTACCAGGTAGGCACGGACATGCTGTTCGAGCAGATTCCGGCGTACCTGGAGTTCTTCGGGTTCGGCACCACGACGCCGGAGGAGCTTCGCGCCGTGGCGAAAGTCGCGTACTAGCCAGTTGACTCGAAGACGCCGATGACCTTCGAAAACATTGTCACCGAAAGACGCGGCCGCGTCGGCATCGTCACGCTGAATCGTCCGAAGCAGCTCAACGCGCTCAACGATGCGTTGATGAACGAGCTGGGCGCAGGCGCTGCGCGAGTTCGACGGCGACGACGCGATCGGCGCGATCGTCGTCACCGGCGGCGAGAAGGCGTTCGCGGCGGGCGCGGACGTCGGCGCGATGAAGGACTGGTCGTACATGGACGTGTACAAGTCCGATTTCATCACGCGCAATTGGGAGACGATACGGACCATTCGCAAGCCTGTGATCGCCGCGGTCGCCGGCTTCGCGCTCGGCGGCGGATGCGAGCTGGCGATGATGTGCGACATCGTCATCGCCGCCGACAACGCGCGCTTCGGCCAGCCTGAGATCAAGCTCGGCATCATTCCCGGCGCGGGCGGCACGCAGCGCCTGCCGCGCGCGATCGGCAAGGCGAAGGCGATGGACCTCATCCTGACCGGCCGCATGATGGATGCGCAGGAAGCCGAGCGCGCCGGGCTCGTCTCCCGCATCGTGGCGCCCGACAAGCTGCTGGATGAGGCGATCGCGCGCCGCCAACGCCATCTGCGAATACTCGCTACCCGCGCGGTGATGCTCGCGAAGAGTCGCGTGAACCGCGCCTACGAAGGCACGCTGGCCGACAGCAATCTCGTTCGAAGCGCCGCGTCTTTCACTCTGCCGCTGTTCGCGACCGAGGACCAGAAGGAAGGGATGCGCGCATTTGTCGAGAAGCGCAAAGCCACAGTTCGCATAGCATCGCTGACGACGGTTGCCGGAGTTAAACGATGAAAAATATTCCTGATGCTTCACGGGCGTGAACCACAACATGTTCGGCAAGCGGGATCCGGCTCAGTACGGGACGATCAACGCTTGCGGAGATCGACGCGCAGCTGCGGGTCGCTCGGGAAAGAGCTTGGCGTGGAAGTGGTGAGCTTTCGAAGACGAACAGCGAAGGCGATGTGCGAGAAAATCCACGGGGGCTTCGCCGAGAAAGTTCGACGGCGTGATCACTCAACGCCGGCGCGTGGACCCATTACAGCTATGGAATCCGGATGCGTTGCGATCCTGACCGTGCCGATTGTCGAGATTCACATAGCAATACGTAA
>ERZ1370068.8406-contig-7262_pt1 | contig 35886 bp, 38 predicted proteins | sample MGYA00561227_ERZ1370068 | MGnify/ENA primary metagenome ERZ1370068 (study PRJEB38410, sample SAMEA6850437) | metagenome | study: Metagenomic assessment of the ecological functions of the soil: analysis of the soil microbiota associated with the... | reverse complement strand
GTTACGTACATTGCTACCCTCGACCGAGGTCGGGTCGATGCCGTCCTTGATCATCATGGCCATCGGTCCGCCGGCCATGATCGACTGGCCGACGATGGTGTGCTCCCAGAGTGCGACGCGGCCCTGCGCGTCGATTCCGGCCTTGACCGCGTGGACGTACATTGGCCGGTACAACCCTGCGCCGGTGTCGTCCTCGCGGCTGAACTGCACACGCACCGGCGCACGGCCGCCGATGGCCTTGGCGACGTTGACGGCGGCGACGGTGAAATCGCTGAACACGTTGGCGCGTCGGCCGAAGCTGCCGCCCGACACGAGCGTGTGCAGCTTGACCTTGTCCATCGGCAGCCCGGCCGCCTTCGCGGCCAGCATGTGGTCGAACGACGGGAACTGGTGCCCCGACCACGTCTCGAGCATGCCGTCGTGCAGCCACGCCACGCAATTCATCGGCTCCATCGTCGCGTGGGCAAGGAATGGAAACTCGTAGACCGCCTCGATGGTCTTGACGGGTGACGACGCGGCGGACGTCGTCGGCTTGGCGAATGGCGTGCCGGGCTGCGCGGCCTGCGTGCGATAGCGGGCCAGCAGCGCTTCCGAATCGAGGTCCTTGCTCGCCGACTCGTCCCATTGCACCTTGAGCGCGCGCCGCCCTGCAGCGCGGCCCACGTGCCCGTGGCGACGACGGCCACGCCTTCGGGCACTTCGACGACGTCGGTGACGCCTTTCACCTTCTTCGCATCGGCGGCGTCGAAGGAGACGAGCTTGGCGCCGAAGGATGGCGGCCATGCAATCACCGCGGTGAGCAAGCCCGGCAGCTTGACGTCGATGGTGTAGATCGCCGTGCCGTTGCACTTCGACGGCGAATCGACCCGCGGCGTCGAGCGGTCCTTGCCGATGAACGTGAACTGCGCCGCGTTCTTCAGCGGCGGATTCTCGGGCGGCGTCTGCCGGCTTGCGGCCGCCGCCATCTCGCCGTACGTTGCGCGCCGGCCCGAGGCGTGCGTCAGCGTGCTCTTCGAGGTCCGGATCTCGCCGGCCGGGACATGCCATGCATCGGCGGCGGCCGCGACGAGCATCGCCCGCGCGGTGGCTCCGGCGCTGCGGTATTGCAGGAACGAATTGGCGATGGCGGACGAGCCACCGGTGCCCTGCATGCCGAACGCCAGGTTCTTGTAGCAGATTCGCATCGGAGGGCGCGTACTCGGTGCGCACCAGCGCCCAGTCGGCATCGAGCTCGTCGGCGACGAGCGACGCGAGCCCGGTCGTGTTGCCCTGGCCCATCTCGTGATGCTTGCAGATCACGGTGACGAGATTGTCGGTGCCCACGCGGATGAACGCGTTCGGCGCGAGCGGGCCGGTGGCGGCGCCCTCGGCGCCAGGCAGCGCGGCGTCTCGCGCCGGTGGGCGCGAGCCAGCCGAAACCGATGGCGAGGCCGGTCGCGCCGGCGCTCTGAAGGAACACGCGGCGCGATACCAGCAGGCGCGGACGATTCGTCGACGCCGAGGAGCTCCATGAGCCGGCGTTGTTCGTCGGCATGGAAGCGATTCATCAGGGGATGCATGGATGCGCCTCCGTCAGCCCGCGAGCTGCGCCGACGCGGCGTGGATCGCCGCGCGGATGCGCTGGTAGGTCGCGCAACGACAGATGTTGCCGGCCATCGCGTGATCGATGTCCGGTGTCGCTCGGCTTGGGCTTCTTTTCCAGCAGCGCGGTCGCCGACATGATCTGTCCCGACTGGCAGTACCCGCATTGCACGACGTCGAGGTCCACCCACGCTTTTTGCACGGCCTTCGCCGCGCGCGACGAGAGGCCCTCGATCGTCGTCACCTGGCGACCGGCGACCGCCGAGACCGGCGCCGAGCACGAGCGCAACGTCTGTCCGTCGACGTGGACCGGTGCAGGCGCCGCACTGCGCGATGCCGCATCCGTACTTCGTGCCGGTGAGGCCGAGTCCTCGCGAATGACCCAAAGCAGCGGAGTGTCCGGATCACCGTCGAACTCGCGACGCGTGCCGTTGATGTTGAGCGTGACGGACATGTAAAGCTCCTGGTTCCAATACGGACGGACCGCTTGTCAGGTCGCGGGGCAGGCGGCTCCGGTCTGGATCCACGCGGCGATCAATGCGCCCAGCTGTGCCTGCGTGCCGGGCGCGGGCTCGCGGTTTCCGCCCGGCGTCCACGCCCAACCCACGAGCGAGTCGTGCGCCATGTGCTCGTGGATCGCCGCGAGCGTCTTGCCGCCGTTGCGCCGCGGGTCCTTGATCTGCTCGCAGATCTGGCCCAGCGTTTTTGTCTGCCACGCCATCGATTTTGGCGCGACATGCCAGAGCGGATGTCCCGGAACGCCCGACGGCTCGTAGTTCGCATTCTGGTGGCAGGTCGTGCAGCGCAAGCCGATGGCGCCCTTGTCGTCGGCACTGCGGACCACCAGCGGGGAATGCGGATGACTGTCGTTGCCCTGCGTCGGCCGCTCGCCGACGGGGTGGCAATTGAGGCAGCGCGGATGCTGAAGCACCCGACCCGGCCTCGACGAACAGCGCGCGGGAGCGCTCGGACGGATTCGTGATCGACGAGAAATGTCTCAGGCGCGCGCAGATCCTCGGCGCTGGCGAGCGATCCGGCCGTGCCTGCCAGAACGATCATGATCAGGCCAATCTTCACGGATGAAGTCATGCGGATTCCTGACGACGTTCCGCAATGGCGGCTCCCCGTGATAGTCATGGATCGTGCCATCTCGACAATTCATTGGAAGGGGAGGACCTGCAGTGCCAGTCGCGCTTTCACGGCCTCTCTTCACCACGCCCCTTGTACGCTTGTGATATACCACCCCCGACGGCGCTGATTCTGTGCGGTGTGGACAACAGACGGAGACCCTGCGCCAGGTTGATGTGCTGCCAGCCCAGCGGGACCGGACCCGGTCGGATCCAAGTTTGTGACGAGCTGGCTCGCCCGGGCGGCCGCTGCAGCAGGGTTGAGCGCTGAAGGAAGCCCGGAGCTTTTGGGGCAACTACCTCACCTTGCTGGAAGGAGGTCGTTGCCAGCTTTCTAGGGTTACCGGCGTGCTGGGACAGGCGTCTTCACGCGTCGGCTTCGCGACGGGGCTTACGCGCTTGTCGCTGCATCGAACTCTGCGCTGCTCGGCGCCTATGGCCCGCTTTGGTATGGATCGAGGGCGTGGGAGTTGAATCATCGTCGCGCTGGAGCACGACTGCGAAACGATCCTGCCGCTTGGTTTGCCGAGGCCGTTAGCTTGCGATTCCGCGGCCAGGTTTTGTCATGCCCGCTTAGCCTGCTCCAGAGCTTCGAGAAACGCATCCGCAAGCGCGCGCCGGCTGATGATTTTGCGTGGCGCCACTTTCCAAGCCATCGATCCGCGCAGGATGCACGGTTGCGCTGGCGCCTCGTCCGTTGATTCTGTGGCGTCGTGCGGGCTTCTGTTTCGCCAGGAGAATTCGCGGCCTCTCAATTCCACGCCTGGCGGACTTCACGTACTGGCGCAACCGCGCTGGCATTTCATGGAGGTCCGTTGTCAACGCCTCGTCAAGGGTTCTTGCCACTTCATAGGTGCCCAAGAGCCAGAGGGCGGAAAGGTTCACCCGATCCGTCAACGCCTCACTCTCCTGCATTCTGAATCGGGCCAATTCAGCATTGGACTTCGCCGCGGAGGTTTGGCGGCGCGCATGGGCGCTATCTTTCGGCGTCGAGCTCGGCGTCGATCTTGCCGGAGTCCTTGAATGACCGGGACTAGCGCAGGAAGGATGCCTGCGAGCGCATGCGATGCCCCGACCCAGCGTGCGTACCGGGCGTAATCAGAGGCGCGGTGGTGGCCGTCGAATCACCATTGTGAACGGATCATCATGCCGGCGCGGACGTAAGGCGGCCTCGCCTGCCTTGGTGGCGTGACGTTCAAGCACCAGTATCCTCGGTAAGGGCCATATTCGATACAGGGCAGTCCAGGGCGCGGGGCTCCGACCGTGGGGTGCCGCATAGCGCACCGCACCTCCGGACTGCGAAAAAGGCACACGGACATCGTGTGAACCCGCAATCGCTAGGCCAGAGCGCGTGTTGAATCCGCTGTATATTTCGTAAGCGCGATATGCACGGCGCTCAACCACGCCATTCGCCCAGCGGGATGAAGGTCGGCGCCGACGTCGGGAGCCCTTCTTGGCAGCCCTACGCGTCGTGGCAGAGCGACGTAGGGCTGCGCCTACGCATTCGTGTCGGTGTCGCTGATATCGCAGGCGTAGTGACTTTGTCACTATCGCGCCGTGCCGTTCTGTCCGACGCCCCGTGACATCCCCTTTGACCAGCAGGCGAGTCTGCAATGACCAGAAATGTCCCCGTTGTGGCGGATCCGTATACCGCACGAGCCGCCGCACCGTCGACCGCTTGATGTCCCTGGTCAAGCCTGTGCGACGGTATCACTGCATGGCTTTGGAGTGTGCGTGGGTTGGCAACCTGCCGCGCGACGCCGGACCGGAAGAGCGCCATTACCTCCAGCCCATGGAGGCGCCCTCGACGACACGTTGACGCTCCGGCTTTGAGGCCGAGGCGATTGACGCCAGCAGGGCACCGGAGGCTAGTCGCCTGGTCCGAAGCCGATGGCTGGCCAGGCGGACGACTCACGTTCAGTGCTGCGCCTGCCGAACCGCCGACTATCGGCCCGCCTTCACGCTGAACATCGTGAGACCGCGGCGGGCTACGCTTGCTGCCCGGCCGCGAGACCGACGATGGTCTCGAAGCCACCCCAGAACATGCGCTTGCCGTCGAAGGGCATCTTCGAGGGGTCCATCGACTCCTTGAGTTGCGGATCCTCCATGACCGCCTTGCCGATGCGGTCGCGGTCCTCCTTGTTCCGATACACGACCCACGCCAACGCGATCACCTCGCCGTCCTTGAGCTGCACGGCCTGGGAAACGACGTGACCTTGCCGGGCTGAGCGTCGTCGCTGATCGAGTCGGAGTAATAGAGAGCACCGTGGCGCAGGTGGGCGTTGCCCCATTCCGCGGACATGCGCTTGTAGGTGTCGAGGTTGGCGCGGGGAACGGGAATGACGATGGCGTCGATGTAGTGCGACATGGAGACCTCCGTTGGGAAAGGACGGAGGGTTGGACCGGCCGCGCCCGCCGCCGTTCCACTTGAGCAGCGGCTACGGTTCGCAGCCTGGAGCCGTCGCGCCCTTGACGCACTTCGCGACCTTCCCGATCTCGGCGTCGCGTTTGGCGGCGCGCGCCGCTGTGATCGCGCGCTGCTCGTCCAGCGCGGTCTTTCATGCGCAATCGCGCGAGGTATTCCGCAGTGGGATTGCCGTTCGGCGCAATCTGCCTCACTTCGTCACCGTTGAGGCACGGCTTGTCCGAGTAGATCGTTCGGCCGAGGTCGAGGCAGCGGTACATCGTTTGCGCCGATGCCGGTGACGCGATCGCGAGCGCTGCAATGACTATTCCAAGTGTGTGCTTCATGTTGTTGCGGCTCCGGGGCGAGCGTTGACCATCGGTCAGTTGCACTTTCCATGCCACGGATCCGGCTGGCCTGAGCGCCAGGGAGGCTGCCGCGTTCCCCCCGGTCACAGCGGCAGGAATACCGCCGTCGCGAGGCTTGGGAAACGCGGCGGATCGTGCGATTCGTCCGTTGCGCCATCACGAGCGCAAGCGCGTCCTGATACGCGATCAGCTTCCCGATTTCCCGCTCGAACGACAGATTGGGGGCCCAGGCCCCATCTCATTGCTGAGGAGCAGGAGCTCGCCGTTGGATCCCTTGGTGTTTGCAAGCTTCCACGCCGCGATCTCGAGGTTGCGCGCGGCGTTGTACAGGCGCTGGGCGTCGAGGCTGTCGGTGAGGTAGAACTGCGATTTGTCGTTGTACGCCTGCGCGATCATGCTGCCGACTCCGACCCCGAACGCGAACACGCGATCGCCGGTGAAGTCGGCGCGGAACGCGATCGCGAGCGCGTCGATCCCGCGCTGGTTCGAGAGCTCCGCGAACCGCCATGCGCGCCCGGGATCGAACGCGCGGGCGACCCCGCCTCGGGCGTAGCCGCGTCGCTCTTCTTCAGCTCGCGCGGGTTGCGTCGATAGAGCTTCTCGGTCAGCAATTTGGCCGACGCGATACTTTCTCGGAAATGCACCTCCGCGACCGCATCGATGTCGGACTTCGCAATGTCGCTACAGCTTGAACTGGGCTTCGACAGGCGGCGAACGCCGGCCCGTCGACGGGGCCGTCGGGGGGTACGACTGCGTCGACGTGCAGGCGGGCAGCAGCAGGAAGACCACGACGAGCATCGTCTGGCTCGCGGCGCCCCCGCGCGAGACAACAGGTCTGGACGCGGCTCCTGCGGGCACGGACGTCATGTCCGAGAGCGCATCGTCAACCTGAAATCAACGGCATGATCTATCGAAGCGGCAAGCGTGTCTGACGCACGAGATCGATTTGGCTCTCCAGCTCCGCAACTATGCTGTCCGCGCAACCCTGAATGCGCTCCGGGCTGCACAGGCCGACGCTATTTCCCAGGTATACGCCTGCCAGAGGACCGGGAGGACCATCATAAATAAACGTTACCGAATAGATGGTTTGCACACCGCTGGGCGGGGCGGGGTCCAGCGTAATGATCGAGACAACAACGCGAGGAATATCGCGCTTCGTGGTGAGGGACAGGGAGGCCGCGGACGCGCGAATTCTTTCCCTGAGTGCGGAGACCAGACTCTTGCCCACATTGTCGTCGCTTGCCGCCACGATCTCGACCGACGACGCTTCACCGAAGCAAAGAGCCGGAACCAGGTATAGCAAGGGCAGGAGTTGTTTTGCGAACCCCATACGGCCTCCATGGCGCCGGCGGGTCTATGGCAACCAGCGCGAATTGACACCCACGGAACTGCGGAGCGAAGAACACCGACCTTCGCCGCTGATGGTTCGGTTCGAATTGTACTTTGCCCGGGATCCGCCTTCGCGGCAACGCAGTCGTGGAGTGGTCGCGTGCCACCGAGGAAAATTTGCCATTGGCAATCAAGCTCTTGGACGGGTCGCCTTGTGGCAGCGGAAGACGTTGTGCGCGCTCACATGAGGCGTTGTCCTACGGGAGGGACGTTCCGTTGGCTGACATCGCGGCCGCGTCGACGGGGCTAGCATCTCCGTATGTCGTGACCGCCCGCGACTCGGATAGGTATCGAGGGAACTCAAATGAACAAGTCGATAGTCGCAATTGTCCTCGTGGCCGCGCCTCGCCGGGTGCGAAAAGTCCACGGTCGTCCAACCTCCTCCTGCGTCGCCTTCGCCTCCGCCGGCGGTGGTCGTTACACCACCTCCCGCGAGTACGGATGACGCAAAGGCCGCCGCGGACAAGGCCGCCAACGCGGCGAATTCTGCAGCGCGTGCCGCCGATCAGAGCAAGGACGCCGCGGCCGACGCGAAGGACTCGGCAAAGAAGGCCGAGGAAACAACCAAGAAATAGCTAACGCACGAAGCGAGGATGCGCTCGAGCGTCCTCGTCGTGTGGCGCTGCGCGGACCGCGCCCCTGGCATTGTTCTGGGGGCAGGGCGCGCTGAAGTTTCTTCGTCATGCTTTTGGGATTGCGTTTCCTTACCCAAGCACAGTCACGCGCCGTGGCCGTCGGCCATCCTGCGGCGCGTCGTCACTTCTAAGGAACCATCATGAAAAAGTTTCTCGTGACCTATCTTGCGCCCGCCTCGGTAATCGACGAATGGAAGAAAACCGAGCCGGAGAAGAGGAAAGAAGCCGAAGAGAAGATGCAGGGCGAGTGGAAAAAATGGATGGGTGATCACCGCAAGATATTCGCCGACACCGGAGCAGGCGTGGGCAAGACAAAGCGTGTCACGGGACAAGGCATTGCCGACGCCCGGAACGACGTCATGCTGTACTCCGTTGTAGAGGCGGAATCGCACGACGCGGCGGCAAAGACGTTCGCGGGCCATCCGCATCTCCAGATCCCTCAATCCTCGATAGAGGTGATGGAGATCAATCCAATGCGTGGCATGTAGATCGCGGAGTCCCTGGTTGGGCGCTCCGGGCGCGCGGGACTTGTGACATTGGTACTGCGGATCGCTTGTGCGGCCCTAACTGTTGGCTCGCCCCGAAGAGCGAACGGTCGTCAAGCGCTTACTGAGCCGGTTCAGTCATGAACCAGCGGTTGGAGATCGCCCGGTATGCCGCAGGGTCGCCAGGTCCACCCATTGCTGGGCGACGACAGCCCGTGTCCGCCGGCTGCGCCACTGACGGCAGAGTGTGCCGAGGGATAGCTGCCCAGGTCCTGATTGTTGTAGATGACGTGCCATCGATCGCCGCGCGGCACGATGCCGATCTTTCCTTTGCGCGTTTGGAAGAGGAAGAACACGATGCAATGGCGGGGAGATCGACACCCAGAGAGGTAATTGGCCGACGGTAGCGAATCGTCGTCATGACTGGGCATCGTCCCCCGACTCGAGCCCTCACGGTCGATCTTCACCCTGGATGAAGGGTTCGTCAATGGATTTTGTACGGTAACGCTACAAATGAGGTGCCCGCGACCGACGACGCCACTCCGGAGATGGAAACCGCCCCCAAAGGGCGGCTCTTGTTCAATCGGAATTCCGCAAGGACCGCCGGCAATGACCACGAGGATCGACAGCGAACTGAAGCGCGAGATCATGATCAGCGGCACGCCGTACACGGTTACGCTCACGCCTGACAGGCTCGTGCTGGCGCTGAAGGGCCGGCGCAAAGGGCTGGAAATCAAATGGCTGGACCTCGTCAGCGGCGAGGCGGCTCTTGCAACGGCGCTCAATGCGTCGCTCACCGCGAATATCGCGCCGCCCCGCAAAGCGGTCGCTGTCGCGCCGAAGGCATACGCCGCAAGGGGTAACCGCGGCATCACTGCAGAAGCGACCGCGAGCCTCGGGTTTCAGCGTTTGGCGAGGTTACTCAGCAGGTGCAGTCAGGCCATCACGCACCAGGCTGCCGGATTTCGGCGGTCCGGCGCAACTCGCCCTTCTCCTGCGAAACGGAAATCGCGCGCAAGGCACGGGCGACATCGACGACGTCGGCGATCGCCGAATGCAGGATGCTGCAGGCCTCCGATATCGCATAAGCGGTCGCGCGGCATCGCCCCTGGGTTGTTGTCGGCGAGCGGCTGGAGATGCATTTGCACGATGAGGAGCTTGTCCGGCACATGGACCAACCTTTGCGCCAATGCGGCGAGCTCGGGCGCTGCGGTTGACGATCGGGAACGCTTTCTTCTATCCATCGAATACACCAGTGAACAAACCCATTATTTGCGCCCTGGGGAGAGGGCGCAAACTTTGTACTGAAACCGTACGCCCTCTCCCGCCGGCGATGGGCCCGAAAGTCCTTGCGGCCACCGAGTTCCAACACCCTGCCGCGAACACCCGCGTAAGCCAGGTCCTACAGAAATTCAAGCCTTCGCTGCTACAAGCGGCGACCGGCGCCTGCAACATTACTCGCGATGCCGCAATCGGCAGGAGACGAGGAATCTATCCAACCCATGTTGCGAGGAGATGAAATGGCGACCAAGAGCGACACCATAGCCGCGAGAAAGGTCAAGAAGGTGATGCACGAGCGCAAGCACGGAACGCTGCGCAGCGGCAGCGGCAAGAAGGTGACGAGCCGCAAGCAAGCGATCGCGATCGGCCTTTCGGAGGCGCGCGCCGCCAGCGCCGGATCCCGAAAAAGAAATGAAAGGAGCGGCTTGCGCGACAATGCCGCGATGATGAACGGCGCGGTGCGCCTGTTCGTGGAACTGAAGGGCACGAGCGACGCGCTCGAATAATCACGGGGCGCTCTGCCGGCACCGTGCGCCGACCCGGCGGCGCTCACTGGAACCAGAGCGAGTGGCCGCGCAGCCCCTGATACACGCAGAGCACTGCCTCGATGAACAGCACGATGAACGTCAGCGTGGCGCCCGCGACCCGCCCGGATCGCTGTTGCCAGCCGAACGAAAGCGCGGTGCCGTGAAAGAGGCGCGCGACGAGCAGTGTGAGCCCGAGCGCGTGCAAGAGATAGATGGAGAAGCGGGTGACTTCGAGGAATCCCATCATCAACAAGGCGAGCGGAACGTACTCCGCGAAATTCGATTGCGCGCGGATGACGCGAATCACGTTGACGTCGCCGTTATCGCCGAATGCCATGCCACGCGTTCGCAGCCGCACGACGCGCCAGCTCAACACCAGGAACCAGACCGCCAGAATGCCGGCGTACAGGGGTCACGTACATGGGTCGACCGTCGTGGGCAGGACCGCGCGGAGCCGTCTACTCGGAATCGCTCAGGATCTTGCTCGCCTTGCCCTTGCACGCCAGGAACTTGGTGCGACAGTGGTTGGCGCACAGGTATTCGACGTCGGTGTCGCCGCGCGGACATCCCGTGAGGCAGCGGGCGTTGGACTTCACGCAGGCGACCTGCGCGCTTGCCGAAAGATCGGTGGGGGATAGTGCGTTGCCTTTGGCCGTTTCGGCGACTTTCCGTTGGAGGCGAAAGGTGCCCCGCGCCATGCTTTTCGACTGCGTGTAATAGATCGTGTAGTTGCCCTCGAAGCTGGTGGAATTGCAACTACCGTAAAGGCGCAAGCGTGACGGAGGTGCTCAGTACCGAGGCGAGGTTGCAATAACCCGCGACATTGCGGCCGGACTCGATTGTCGAATCGCCCTTGAGCGGGTACGAAGTCTTCACCCTGCCGGTGAGAAAACCACCCAGCTCATCGGAGCTGGACCGTAATCGTGATCGGCGCATCGCTCGTTCTCGAGATCAGCTGGCCCTCGTAGACCTCGGTGAGCGCAAAGGCCGAGGCGGGGCAAAGCGCGGCGAGCGCGAGCAGCGCAACTCGCCGAACGACAGCGCGCATCCTCCGAAAGGAATCCTGTGGCCACGAGCAACCCGAAGTGCATCGAATGCGCACAGTTTATCCAACCTGCGCCAACGATGCACTTCGAGCGCGGCAACCGGCGCCACTAGGATTCGCTGCCGAACGCCGCCTTCACTGGCAGGCCGGCCGCTCCCGGTTGTACCTTTCAGTCGTCGTGGCCGTGACCGTGCTCACGCTCCGGCAGCGCGTCGAGTCGACCATAGAGGCCGTGCTCCTCGTCATCTGGCCCCGACGTGAAGAAGAGCGTGTTGACGGGCTGATCGTTGAGGCCGTTGCCGAACGCGAGGCCCCAAAGGCCGTCGATTGCGATCGGACGGCCGTCGGCGCCTTTCAGCGCGCCGAGATGCTTGCCGCTGGAGAGATCGAAGGCATTGATGCGACCGTCGCCGAAATTGCCGACGAGCAGGCTGTTGCTGAATTCGCCGAATCCCGCGGGCGCGAGCGCGAGGCCCCACGGCGCGTTGAGCGGGCCCTTCGAAACGAAGCGGTCGAGGAGCTGGCCGTTGGGGTCGAACACGTTGACATAACCCAGGCCCTTGCCCGCGACGTCGTCGTGCCGGTCGGCATCCTGCTTGGCGTAGGTCACGTAGATGTTGCCGTTGATCGCCTGGATGCCGAATGGCGCAAACCCGGCCGGAATCTTCGGGTCGGAAAACGCGCCGGCCGGCAACGTCACCGGGTTGAAGCCCGAGTCCCAGACGTCGATCTTTCCATTGTGAAAGTCGGTGGCGTAGAGGAGCTGTATCTTGCCTCCGGCACTCAGCGCCAACCCCTTGTATTGCGCGCCGCTCGGCGAGTTGTCCTTGACGAGGATCGCTTGCGTCGGGTTGACGGTGGGAGCCCACGCGGCCAATACGCCGTCCTCGGTGACGAAGATGAACCTGGCGAATGAATTGGCAGCCGTGGTGACGAGAAAGGTGTTACCGCCATTGAAGACGATGCCCGTCGGATTGCCCTGCGTTGCGCCAGCCTTGGGCGGAATCGTCACGATCAGCGACTGCGGAACCCCGCTGCCGTCGTACAGCGTCGACTTGCCGGTTTCGGCGTTCGAAACCCAAACGAAGCCGAACGGGTTGAAGGCGATTCCCCACGCGTTGACGAGATTCGCGTCCTGGTGCTCGGCGACATTCGGCTGATCGGAAACGAGCTTCCGCACCGCGTAGCGCCCTTCCGGATCGGCATGCGCCGCGGGCGCTGCGGCGAGCGCGATCGACGTCAGCAAAGCCATCGCCATCCAGCCGAACGACCTGTTGCTCCTGATTCGTTGCGCATTCATCGGACTGCCCTCCATTCGGGGTTGGACCGCACGGTCTATTCCCGTTTCGAGCGTTCCGGTTCAATCGGAATCGATTTGTATTATTTGCAACCGCCAATCGACGCTTCGCGCCGTCGATGGAATTGAAAACACGCGAATCGTGTTCGCTGTTCGTGGACGGTGGCCAACACACGCGGCAACGGGCGATCGCGGAAGGTCGCGAACGGCGCGGCTCGGCAACGCTCGACGAAGTCGAGCTGATCAACCGCGTCGCCGCGAAGGACGGCACTGCATTCGAGACGCTCTACCGCGGCTACTATCCGAGGCTGCGGCGCTTCATCGAGCGCGTCACACGCCGCCCGCAAATTGTCGACGAGGTCGTCGACGATACGATGCTCGTCGTCTGGCGCAAAGCGTCGACCTACAACCTGCGCTCCAGGCGTGTCCACGTGGATTTTCGGGATCGCGCTCCGGCGAGCATTGAAAGCGCTCAAAGGGATTCGATGTCCCCGTCGAGTTCGATCCCGACCAGTGCGCGGCGCAGGGTGCGGCGGACCCGAGGGATTGCTTCAGCAACAGGAAATGCGGGCGAGCATCGTGCGCGCGCTCGGCCTTCCTGTCGTCCGAGCATCGCGCCGTGGTCGAGCTCTGCTACTTCGAGGGTCGATCCTGCGCGGAGATCGCCGCGATCATGCAGTGCCCGGTCAACACGGTGAAGACACGGATGTTCCACGCCCGGCGGCGGCTGCGGACGTTGATCGCCGGCGGCACGACCGCCCCGACTCGCGATGTGCGGGTGCTGCGGATGGCCGTGGCGCCCGGATCGAACACGTAGCGACGCGCGCCAGCCGCGCCAACAATCGACTCACTTTTTCTTTGCCGCTCGTCGACACGTCGTCGGGCAGCGCGGGAGCGCGCGCAGGTACGCCATCAACGCCGCGAGATCCTCCGGCGTGAGCTGGCTCGTGGTGTTGCGCACGACTTCCGCCATCGCTTCGTCGGCGGAATCCATGTCGGGCTTGGTGCCGAACAGCAGGAAATCCTTGAGCTCCGGATCGCTCCACTTCCCGAGGTGCGTGGGCGTCAGATTGGGAAGGTCCTTGCCGGTGGGGCCCTTGCCTCCGGCCAGCGCACGATCCTTCTTCGTCGCGCCGAGAAAATTGCGCGGCGTGTGACATTCGCCGCAATGGCCGAGCGCTTCGACGAGGTACGCGCCGCGGTCGACGACCGGCGGGCGCCGTGGGTCGCCCGCGAACGGACCGGGCGTGAAGTACAGCCATTTCCACGCCGCGATGGGATAGCGCCAGCGGAACGGGAAGCGAAGGTCGTGCGGCTGGTTGGGCCGGGGATCGGGCGGAAGTGTCCGCAGGTAGGCCCAAAGGTCCGCAAGATCGCGGTCGGTGATCCGGGTGAAGGACGGATACGGAAACGCCGGGTAGTAGTGTCGCGCCGTCGGGCCGCACGCCATGGCGCATCGCGCGCACGAAGTCGGCTCTCGCTCCAGCGGCCGATCCCCGCCTCCGCATGCGGCGTCAAGGTTGGGTCCGTAGAACGTGCCGAATGGCGTCTTGAGCGCGCGGCCGCCGGCGAACGGGCGCGGCGTCCTTCTTGTCCTCGGTGTGGCAGGCGAGGCATCCCCCGCCTTGGCGAGGTAGAGGCCGCGACCCGCGTCCGCCGGCGGCTGCGGCGTTGCGCGGAAGCGAATGGCAACAGCAGCGCGAGCGCCGCCCACGCGAGTGCCCCCGCGCGGGTCGACGCTGTCGCAGCGGTTGGTGCGGCTATTGCGCCTTCGCCCGGAACGAGTCGTGGCAACTGCCGCAAGCCTTGTTGACATCCAGGATCGCGGTCTTGACGTTGGCCTCGTTGCCCGACTTGGTGGCGGCAACGAGCTTGCCCACCTCCGCGTTGAAGCTGTCCTGCGCGGCCTTGAACTTCGCGGGCTCGGCATAGACTTCCGGCAAGGCGCGCGTCTTCAAGTCCTTGGTGGAAGGTTCGAAACCGTCCCACGGCATCTTGGACAGCACCTCGAGGTAGCCCGCGTTGCGCGCGGCGATGTTCGCGTCGTACGGGACGCGGCCCTGCGCCATCCCGACCAGCGGGCCGAAATACTTCCCCTGCAGGCGCATGGCGGAAACGCGCTGATCGACCAGGGTCTCGGGCTTGACCTGAGCGATGGCACTGCATGCGTACCCCGTCCCGATCGCCAGGACCAGACCTGCCGTCAAAAGCTTGCTTCGCATGGAACTCACCCCTGATGGTTGTCGTTATGCCGACAGGCGGCGCGGGCGACGGAAGATCGAACAGCAAACCGCGCCGGAGTATTCCGCGGCCCGCCATTGGACATTCTGCGGGGCGAGTGTAGCGCAAAGGCGAGGGGGGAAGCCGGAGCGCGCGAAGCAATTTCCGCTCGCTAGCGCTGCGGGCGCGCGCGTTCGACAAGACTCGCGCAGAACCGGGGCGAATCCTGCGGCAGCGCCTTTCGCCCCCGACTACGCAATGCGGCAGCTTGTGCCCGGTTTCGCAGGCGATCCTGCTTTGCAGGGCGATGAATTTACATGCAAATCGTTCCGCCAAGTCGCGCATTTTCCAGAGATCCTGCCGCGAGCGCCGTTGGCATGAACGATGCAATTTCGAGAGTCGAAGAAAGGCGCGCGAAACGCGACGGTCGGCAACAGGGCCTCCGGTCGCGCAACTTGTCGACTACATGACGCCCGGGGATGCCGGGTCCCTGGAACCAACAATGACGCGGAATCGAGCCATCGGGCACCCTACGCCAGCGCAGCGCTGCGGCCGGCTCGCTCCGCGTCGCCGCGTCGACAGCGACGCACGCGTGCCTCCGAAGACGGGGGCCGCGACGTGATCGAGCTCGTTGCCGAGGCACGGCTGCGATCGATTTCAAGAGCCTGCGCTTCCTGCGTCGTCGACGACGATCGCGACCAGCGCTACCTCCTGCGCACGGACGCTCGCCGGCATGGGGTCGGCACGCGTCGTCGAGGCGCCCCTCGGGTCACGAGGCGCTCGCGATCCTGGACTCGCGCCGGACAGGCGGTCGACATCGTCGTCACCGATCTGCAGATGCCCGGTATGGATGGCATGGAGCTCCTCCGTCGCGATCGGCGAGCGCAAGCTTCCGGTCGCGGTGATCCTGCGTGAGCGCCTCGACGGCGTGCTGCTCGCGTCCGCCGCGACGATGGCGCAGGCGTACGGTGTCCGCGTCATCGGCACCATCGAAAAGCCAGCTACGCGGGCGAAGTTCTACTCCGTGCTGAGCCAGTTCCGCAACGCCGGCGCCCGACGGCCGGCCGCGTCCATGGACGTGGCGTTCGCGCCGACGCGCTCACGATGTGCTGAGCGGAATTTCGGCCGGCCAGATCGAGCCGTTCTTCCAGGGCGTCGTCGAGGCTCGGAGCGGCAACGTGGTCGGCGCCGAGGCGCTGGCGCGGTGGCGGCATCCGGCGCGCGGAATCCTCGGGCCCGAAACGTTCCTGCCGCCGCTAGCGCGCGCGGGCTACCTGGACGAGCTCTCGTGGATCATGCTGTCGCTCGCGGCGATGGAAGCGGGATTCTGGCGCCGGGCCGATCTGAAGCGTGACGGTCTCGGTCAACGTTTCGGCGACTTCGCTTGCCGATCCGGGCTACGCGGATGCGGTGACGCAGATCGTGACCGGGCACGGCCTCGATCCGTCGGAGATGATCCTCGAGCTCACCGAGACCGAAGCGATCCTCAACATCGCGGCCGCGCTCGAAAACCTCACGCGCCTGCGGATCAAGGGCTTCGGCTCGGCGATCGACGACTACGGCGTCGGCTACCTCGTCGATGCAGGCGCTGTCGCGAATGCCGTTCACGGAGATCAAGATCGACCGCTCGTTCGTCGCTGCGGCCGCGACCGATCCGAAGTACCGGCTGATGGTCGAGCACACGATCGCAGTCGCGCATCAGCTCGGGCTCAAGACCGTGGCTGAAGGCGTGGAAACGCGCACGGAGTGCCAATCTGCTCGCCAGCCTCGGTTGCGATCGCGATGCAGGGCTACATGATCGGCAAGCCCCTCGAGGGCAGCGAATTCCTGCGCTGGATGGTCGATCGCCGCGCGAAGGCTCGGCGCGGACGCGCTCCAGCGTCCAACCTACGTCAAGCTCTTCGGCACCTGACGCCGCGCGCCGGCCCACGCCGGCGGCGTTCCGTCCGAAGCCGGCGGCGATGTCCGGCTCAGACTCGGCGGCGATACTCGCCGTTGCGCGTGTCGATCTCGATGCGATCGCCGGTCGTGACGAACAGCGGGACCTGGATCTCGACGCCGTTCGCGAGCTTCGCCGGCTTCATCACCTTGCCCGACGTGTCGCCCTTGACGGCCGGTTCCGTGTACTTCACTTCGCGCACGACCGAGTTCGGCAGCTCGACGGAGATCGCCTTGCCTTCGTAGAACGTGAGCTCGCACGCGAGCCCGTCCTCGAGATAGTGGATCGCGTCGCCCAGGTTGTCGGCCTCGACCTCGTGCTGGTTGTACTCGTTGTCCATGAACACGTAGAGCGGGTCGGCGAAGTACGAGTACGTCACTTCCTTCTTCTCGAGCTGGACCACGTCGAACTTCTCGTCGGCGCGGTAGATCGGTCTCCGTACCGGAGCCGGACAGCAGGTTCTTCAGCTTCATCTTGACGACCGACGCGTTGCGGCCGGACTTCGTGAATTCGGCCTTCTGGACGACCATCGGGTCCTTGCCGACCATGATCACGTTGCCGGCGCGTATTTCCTGGGCGATTTTCATGTCACTGCACCTTGCGATAAGGGGTTGATTCGGAAAACTTTTTAATTATACCTGACCCTGGGCCATCTTGACCAGCCCCGAAGCGAGGTCGGGCAGGGCGGCGAGCTGAGCCGTCCAGCGCCCGGCGTGGCGCTCGAGCGCGGGACGGGCTCGCGGAAACTCGCCCCATGCGCCGTCGATCGCGCCGCTCATCGGCGGCGCCGTTCCACGCTCGCCAGAACCGGCGAGTCGCCACGGCCGGACCGGCGTCGAGGCCCTCGGCGAAGCGATCGAGGAACGCCTCGAGCTTCGCCCAATGCGCGCCCTCGACCTGGGGATAGACGTGCCACGCGCAGGGCGCGCCGCCCATTGCGCACGGACGAACGAGTCCTCGCCGCGGACGAAATTGACGGCGCACGACCAGAGCAGCCGGTCGTAGACGTCCTGCGGCGACGAACGGAATCGTGTACAGCGTCAGGCGACCTCGATGCAGCGGGTGGCCGGGGTGGGGCACGTTGCCCGCGGTCCACAGATCGAGCGCGCCCGAGGCGACTCCGTCGGGCACGAGGCACACGATGGCGTCGTCGCCGTCGGACCACGCGTCGAGGAGCGCGGGCAGCACGGAGTTCGGGTAGCAGAAGAGCGAGATCCGGATTTCGTCTGCTGCCGGCGGCGGGAAGACCGAGCGCGGACCACAGCGCCTGCTGCGCGGCGCCGTCGCGCCGGAACGCATCGCGCGCCGTCGAGAAGGCCGCGTTCGCGGATGAGGCCGCCGGTCTTCGCAGTGAACCCTGGAAACCAGAAGCGCCGCGGCAGCGAAAGCTGCGGGTGCGGCGACGCGAGCCCATGCGCGCCTGTCGACCCAGCGGTTCGGCGCTCAAGTATTCGAGGATGAACCAGGCGGGCGCGGAGTCGCGCGCGCCATCGCCGCGACGTAGGCCGGGGCAGCCCGCAGCCGAATGCCTCGACGACGACATCGGCGGGAGGAGTGTCGGCGAAGGCTCGATCCAGCGGCGAACGGTCACGCCTGCCGCCGATTGACGTCGCCTGTCCGGATCGATGCCGGGCGCGATCCGCGCCAGCGTCGCGAGGTCGTCCTGCCACAGCGTCACGTCCAGCGCGTGCTCGGCGGCGAGCTGCCGCGCGAGCCGCCAGCCGACGCCGGCATCGCCGAAATTGTCGACGACCTTGCCGAAGATGTCCCACCGGCGGCGTTCGCGGCATCGATGCGTTTCCCAAGGATCGGGCAGCGCACTCGCATTATCGCGCGCCGGAACGGCGCCGCGACCGGCATAATGGCCGGACCATGCCGAGGAGCGCCCATGACAGCCGCGGACCGTCCGGTCATGCACCATCGACGTGATCTCCGACGTCGTCTGTCCGTGGTGCTTCATCGGACGGCGGCGATTGGGCGAGGCGCTTTCGCTGCTATGCGGAACGCGACCGGATTCCGGCCCCTCGTGAGCTGGCATCCGTTCCAGCTCAACCCGGACCTGCCGCAGCGAGGGCATCGACCGGCGCGCGTATCTCGAAGCGAAGTTCGGCGGACGCGAGCGTGCGGCGGAGATCTACGAGCGGTCCGCGCCGCGGGCCGCACGGTCGGCATCGACTTCGCGTTCGAGCGCGATCGAGCGCCAACCCAATACGCGCGACGCGCATCGGCTCGATCTCGTGGGCGCAGGCCGCGCGGCGATCCCGAAGATCTCGTCGAGCGCCTCTTCCGCGCGTACTTCCTCGAGGGACGCTTCATCGGCGACCGCGAGGTGCTGGCCGCCATCGCGAGCGAAGCGGGACTTCCGCTCGACGATGCCCGCGCCTATCTCGAATCGGACGCAGGGCGCCGACACCATCGAAGCGATGGATCGGCGCGTCGCGCGAGCTCGGCGTGACCGGCGTGCCGTTCTTCATCTTCGACGGACAGGTCGGCGTTTCCGGCGCGCAGGAGGCGTCCGACGCTCGTCGCCGCGATGACGAGGCCGCTGCCGCGGAGCGCCACTGACAGCGCGCGCCGTCAGGTCACTAGCGCGATCAAACGGCGGTATCCCAGCGGACCGACAGGCGGATGGCCGGAGCTGATGAGCCCGACCATGCTGTAGGTCTGCACGAAGTTGCCCCAGTGCTCGCCGGTGCGCGGGTCGACGTGCTCGGCCAGGAGGCCGTGCGCGTTGCGGCAGGCGAGCAAGCCGCTCGAACAGCGCGCGCGCCTCGTCGCGGCGGCCGAGCGCCGCAGCAGCGTTGACGTACCAGAACGTGCAGACCATGAACGCGTTCTCGGGCACGCCGAAGTCGTCGCTGCTCGACGTAGCGGAACACGAAGTCGCCGCGCATGAGCTCGCGCTCGATGGCGCGCACGGTCTGGCGCGAACCGCGGATCGTCCGGCGCGAGGAAGCCGAGGTCGGCGAGGAGCAGCAGGCTCGCATCCATCTGCGTCGCCGCCGGCGGTGCGCGGCGAAGCTCTGCGCGATTCGCTCCAGCAGCGCTCCTCGATGAACGCGGTGGATGCGCTCGGCATCGCTGCGCCACGCGCGCGCGCGATCGTCGATGCCGAGGCGCGCCGCGATGCGCGACAGCCGGTCGCAGCGCCGCCCAGCACATCACGCTCGAGAACGTGTGCACGCGCAGGCTTGCCGCGCAGCTCCCACAGCCCGGCGTCGGGCTGGTCGAACACGGCGAGCGCGCGCCGGCCGAGCGCCTCGAGCCGCTCGAACAGCACGGCGTCGCCGCGCTTCGACGAGCCGCTCGTCGAAGAACACGTGCGTGGACGCGAGCACCGCGGAGCCGTAGACGTCGTGCTGGACCTGCCGGTAGGCGTCGTTGCCGATCGCGCACCGGCCCCATGCCGCGATAGCCGGGCAGCGACTTCACGATCTCCTCGCCGAGCGCGCGGTCGCCGTTGATCCGATAGACGGGCTGCAGCGACTTCGCCGCCGGCGGCGGCGATGCCGACGATGTAGTCGCAGATAGCCTTCCATCGTTTCGGTCGCGCCGAGACGGTTGAGCGCGTCGACGACGAAGTAGCCGTCGCGCAGCCAGCAGTAGCGATAGTCCCAGTTGCGCGGACGTCCCGGCGGCCTCGGGCATCGACGTGGTCATCGCGGCGACGATCGCGCCGGTGTCGTCGAACGCATTGCAGCTGCAGCGTGATCGCCGCGCGGATCACCGCGCTCTGCCATTCGAACGGTATCGCGAGCCGCGCGCACCCAGTCGCGCCAGTACTTCGATCGTCTCCTCGATGAACCGGCGGCCGACTTCGTCGACCGCGCTCGGAACGGTCTCGTCCGGCCCGAGCAGCAGCGTCAGCGAGTCGCTGCAGGAAGAACGGCCGCTCCTCGAGGATGGCGGTCGAGCGACGCATCGGTCGTCGAGCCGCAGCGTCGCGTCCGGCAGCACGTAGCGGATGTGGCGCGCTGCCGACCGTGATCGTCGGGTGCGCGCGCCCGTAGTCGCACGGCCGGCCGCAGCCGCACGCGGATGCGCGGGCTGCCGGCGACGCGCCGAATCGTGCCGCACGTGCGTCATCGGATGGAACACGCGGCCGTGCTGCAGGAAGCGCGGCGCGCAGTCGGTGATCTCGATCGCGCCGCCCGCGCTGGTCGAACAGTCGCGTGACGAGGACGGCCGTGTTCGTGGCGTACGACTGCTCCGCGCGCGCGAGATCGACGAGCTCGACGATCGTAGATCGCCGCGCTCTGTCGCCGGGCGCGGCGTCGTCGAGCAGCGCGCAGAACGTCGCATCGCTGTCGAAGCGCGGAAAGCAGCCCCAGCACGACGGCGCCGACCGGATCCACGAGCAGGCCGATGGCGCCGTTGCCGATCAGCGCGAGATCGAGATTACGCGGCATCATCGCTCCTCGTGTCGTCGCGAGGCTGCGAGCCGCAGCGCGGCGAGCCAGTTGCGCACGGCGGCGACGTCGCGCAGGCGGTAGTTGCGCGTTCGTCGGCGCCGTGACCGACCTTCACCGCCCATCCGCCGGCGACCGTCGACCGCGACGAATCCGTACTCGTCGGTCATGTCGTCGCCGACGAACACCGGCAGCCGGCCGGCGAACGGCGGCTTCCGCCATGTATTCGAGGATCGCCGTGCCCTTGTCGCGGCCGTCGGGCTTGACCTCGAGGATGCCCTTCCCGGGCTGCAGGCGCCAACCCGATTCGACGCCACGGCGGCGCCGTCAGATGGGCGCGCAGCGTGCGGATGGACGTGCGACGCGAGGCCGGGCGCCTGGCGGTAGTGGAGCGCGAGCGTCGCGCCCTTGTCCTCGAGCAGCAGGCCGTCGTGCCGCGCGGCGAAATCGCGTGAGATCGCGCGCGCAGCCGTTCGAGCCCGCGCAGCGACGGCAGATGCTGGTGCAGCGCGCCGTCGGCGGCTGCGACGCTCGAGGCCATGCTGGCCCGCGATGGGCAGCGCGAGGCCGCGGAAACAGGCTCGTCGGCGTCGGCCATCGAGCGGCCCGGTGATCAGCGCGACGGCACCGCCGAGCCGATGCGCCAGCGGCCGGCAGCAGCGCGGAGATGCTGGCGTCGACGCTCACGCTGTCGGGCGTCGGCGCGAGCTCGAGCAGCGTGCCGTCGATGTCGAGGAAGAGCGCGCATTCGGCGTGAAGCGGAGGCGGCGACCGCGGCGCGCTGCCGGCGCGGAGCGCTCGGACGTCGGTGCACGGCTGTCGGCCGGATGCGTCCGCGGTCAGCCATGCACGCGTGATGGTATCGGCCGCGCGGAAGCGCCCGCGCTGCCGCATCACGGCGGCGTCGAGCAGCATCCGCCCGGCCCAGCGATAGACGTTGAACTCGCGGACGACGCCGCGCATGAAGCGCATCCGGTCGCGCTGCTCGTCCGCGGGCATCGTCAGCGCGACGCTGCAAGCGCCGCCGCGCACTGGTCGGCGTCATACGGATTGACGACGAGCGCTTCCGGCAGTTCGCGCGACGCGCCGGCGAACTGCGACAGGATCGAGCACGCCGTGCTCGTCGTCGCGCGCCGCGACGAACTCCTTGGCGACGAGGTTCATCCCGTCGTGCAGGCTGGCTGACGACGCAGACGTCGGCGCGCGCGATGGTACTCGTAGACCGCATCGGGCTCGTGATGCTCGGCGAGCAGCATGATCGGCGGATGCTCGCGCGTCCGCGTAGCGCGCGTTGATCTCCGTCGGCGAGCGCGCGCACGCGTCGCCGCGTAGTCGCGATAGTCGTCGATCGTGCCGCGGCGTCGGCGCGGCGATCTGCACGAACGTGAAGCTGCCGATCCACCGCGGCTGCGATCTCGAGCAGGCGCGCGACCGCGTTGAAGCGCTCGATGATGCCCTTTCGTGTAGTCGAGGCGATCGATGCCGACGCCGAGCTTGTGGTCGCGCGGCAGCTCGAGCCGCTCGCGCACCGCGCGCCGCGCGTCGGCGACGCTCTTCGCGGTCGCCAGCGGCGCCGGCGGCCACTCGATCGAGATCGGATAGCGGTGCACCGCCGTCGTCGCCGCCGCGGCACGCGACGGTGAACGACTCGCGGTCGACGCGCGCCTCGATCAGGCGGTCGACGGTGTCGAGGAAGTTGTTGCAGTGGAACTGCGTGTGGAAGCCGAGGATGCTGCTGCCGAGCAGGCCGTCGAGCAGCTCGATGCGCCACGGGCAGATCGCGAACGCCTCGGGATTCGGCCACGGGATGTGCCAGAACGTGATGATCGTCGCGTCGGGCAGCCGATCGCGGATCATCCGCGGCAACAGCGCGAAGTGGTAGTCCTGCACCAGGACGACCGGATCCTTCGTCTTGCGCCTCCGCGACGACCGCATCGGCGAACTTCGCGTTGACGGTCCGGTAGTGCTCGAAGTCGGCGCGTGCGGAACGTCGGGCGCACGTGCGCGATGTGGCACAGCGGCCACAGCCCTTCGTTGGCGAAACCGCCGTAGTAGCCTGCGCTCCTCCTCCGGCGTGAGCCACGACGCGGCGGACCTGATAGAGCGGATGTCCGGGCGGCACCGCGACGCGGTCGTGACGATCGACGGTCTCGCGATCGGCGCTGCCGCTGCCGTGCGCGATCCATGTCCCGGAGCAGGCGCGCATCACGGGCTCGAGCGCGGTGACGAGCCCGCTCGCCGGATGCTGGAGCGCGGATGCCCTCCGGCGTGCGGACGTGGATGTAGGGCTCGCGGTTGGAGACGACGATGCACGTCGTTGCCGTGCAACTCGCTGCGCAGCGTCGCGCGCAGCGCCTCCTGGTCCCAGATGCGCTGGCTGCCGTCGAGCGGCCGGTATTGGCGCTCGAGGTCGCGGATCAGGTCGCGGAGGTCGCGCGCGATCGGCTGCAGCTCCGGCGCCGTGCATCGATCGCGCCGGGCGCAGCAGGCCTTCGCCGTGCAGCAGCGGCGCGCAAGCCTTGCACCCAGCCGCGCCACGAGAGCTGCGCGATGACGACGGTGATGAGCGCGATGCACGCGCCCAGCGCGGCGAAGAAGTAGAAGAGATAACGACGCGTCTCCTCGCTTCGCCGTCCCGACGAAGCTCATGTCGTGGACGAGCACGATCCGCGCATCGGGCAGCGACCTCGCTCTCCAGCGGGCGAACGGCAATGTGCAGCACGCCGCGCGGCGAGCGCAGTGCAGATGCTCGCCGTCGTCGGCGTAGGCGCCGAGCGACGCGCATTTGATCTCCGGCGGGAACTGCGCGGTCGCGATCGGCACGGCCTTCTGGTCGGGCGCAAAGCCCGACGGCGTAAAGGCGCTCGTCGAGCAGCATCCGGTTGAAATACGTCGCGACTCGCAGCGTCGAGCCGGTCTCGATCAATCCGGTGAGCGGTTCCTGGACGGTCTGCGCGATCAGGCTCGAGCGAATGTCGAGGTCGCGCACGAACCAGCGCAGCATCAGCGTATCGGCCACCAGCACGGCGATGTACGCGAACGCCCCGATCGCCAGGAGCAGGGGAATGACGAATCGCAACGAGAGTCGCATGCGGGGGTTCTAGCTCATGCAGCGCCGACCGGGACCACGAAGCTGCGCGCTGGGGGTTGGCGAATGATACCTGCCGCGTTACGAAACGACACTGGCGCCGTAGCTGCCGACGAGGAGGCGTCCCGTTGCGAAGCGCTCGATCGAGTACGGCGCTATCGGCAGGTCGGTCGGTTGTCCAAGCGCCGACTGGGCGACGATGCGACCGATCATCGGCGAGAGCTTGAAGCCGTGGCCGGAAAAACCGAACGCAACGTGGAGTCCGTCGATTCCCGGCAGCCGCCCCAGCACCGGGTTCCAGTCCGGCGTCACGTCGTAGACGCCGGTCCACGACGCCGCGAGGCCGGCATCGGCGAACGACGGCATGCGCCGGGCGAGCTTTTCGCCGATGTCGGCAACGTGGTCGAGCGGCACGTCCGCCTGCTCGTTGTCGGGTTCGGCGAGGGGCTCGCCGTCGGCGGTGTCGCCCACCATCACCTGCCGCCCGCCGTAGCAGCGAAAGTAGATCCCGCCCGGCACCGCCCAATCCATCACGACCGGTAGGCGATTGGTCATGCGGTGTGGCGCCTTCGAGCGTCATCACCTTGTGCCGCATGAGCGTCAGTGGCACGTCGATCGAGAGCCAGCGCGGCGAGCTCGCGCGACCACATGTTCTGCGCGCTGACGACGAGGCCCGCGCCGACGCTGCCTTGCGTTGTCTCCACTCCCGTGACGCGCGCGCCGTCGCGCAGGAGTCCCGTGACGCTCACGCCTTCGCGCAGCGTTGCACCCGCCTTGCGCGCTGCGCGCGCATAGGCGGAGAGCGTCAGGTACGCGTCGGCGTATCCGGCGGAAGGCTCCCAGCCGATGACTTCGTCCGCGCCGAAGGTCGAGGAGCGGATGGATCGCCCGCGCTTCGGCGGACTCGACTTCGCGCGCATCGATCCCCGCGTCCGCGCTGGACGGCAAGCGTCGCGCGCAGCGCATCGGCGCGCTCGCCTTCGGGTGCGATCAGCATCAATCCGCATCGGTTGAGCCCGCAGTCGGCATCGGCGTCGTCGAGATAGTTCGGAAAGTCCTCGAAAATCGACAAGCGCGGCATGCGCGAGCGCGGCGTTGATGGGCACCGAGTAGTGCGTGCGCACGATGCAGGACGATTGCGCCGACGTGCCGCCGCCAAGCGAGCCGCGCTCGAGCAGCAGCACGCGGCCGGCGCCGAACCGGGCGAGGTGGCAGGCGATCGAAGTGCCGATCACGCCGCCGCCGATGACGATCGCGTCGAAGCGTTCCATGGTTCGCTTGTCGTCGCTCGCCGCTAGCCCGGCGCCGCCGCCTCGCTCTCGTGCCAGCGCGAAAGCACGGCGTGCGACAGCCAGACCGTGGCCGCGAAGAGCGCGATGCCCGCGGCGGCGATCAGGAACAGGGCGGCAAACAATCGCGGGATGTTGAGCTGCATGCCGGCGAGGAGGATCTGGTAGGCGAGCCCCGCGCCCTGGCCGCCGGTGCCGGCAACGAACTCCGCGACGACCGCGCCGATCAGCGCCAGAGCCGCTCGCGATGCGCAACCCGCCGAAAAAGTACGGCAGCGCGCCGGGAACGCGCAGGCGCAGCGAGCACCTGCCAGCGGCTCGCCCGGCACATGCGGAAGAGATTGAGCAAGCCGTGGTCGGCGCTGCGAAGCCCGAGCGTCGTGTTGGCGATGATGGGAAAGATGGCGACCACGGTCGCGCACAGGACCAGCGCAACGCGCGTGTCCTTCACCCAGATGATGATGAGCGGGGCGATCGCGACGATCGGCGTCACCTGCAGCAGCACTGCATAGGAAAGAGGCTCATCTCGATCCACCGGCTTTGCACGAACAGGAGCGCGACGAGCGTGCCGACGCACCGTCGCGATGGCGAGCGCCGTGAGCGCGATCCCGAGCGTGACGGAAAGCGCGTCGGCGAGCAACGCGCGATCGGCGATCAGCGTGCGCAGCACGACCTTCGGCGACGGGACGATGTAGGCCGGCACGTCGTAGGCGACGACGAGCCCCTGCCACAGCGCGACGAGCAGCACTGCAATCAGCGCGGGCGCGGCGATGCGCAGCGAGACGCGACGGCGGCTTCGCTGCCGCTCATGGCGTCAGGCCATCGCGTCCGCGCCGGCGATCAGCGCGGACACCTGGCGGCAGTGCTGCGCGAACGTGGTCGACACGCGGAAATCGTCGCTGCGCGGAAACGGCTCGTCGATGACGATATCCGCGACGATGCGGCCGGGCCGCGGGCTCATCACGGCGACACGCGTCGACAGGAACACGGCTTCGTAGATGCTGTGCGGTGACGAACACGATCGGTGAGCCCGCGCGCGGACCAGAGCGCGGCGAGCTCGCCGTCGAGGCGCTGCCGGGTGAATTCGTCGAGCGCGCCGAATGGCTCGTCCATCAGCAGGAGATCCGGCGTCGTGACGAGCGCGCGGGCGATCGATGCGCGCATCTGCATGCCGCCGGAGAGCTCGCGCGGAAAATGCCGCGCGAAGTCCGCGAGCCCGACCTGGCGGAGCGCGGCGTCGGTGCTTGCCGCCGCGGCGGTCCGCTCGGCGCCCGCGAGGTCGAGCGGCAGCCGGACGTTCGCGTCGACGCGCGCCCACGGCATCAGCGTCGGCGCCTGGAACACGAAGCCGAGCCGGCGGCCGGGACCGCCGGTTGCGGCGAAGTCGCCGCCCCACCAGGCGAGCGTTCCGTGCGCTCGGCGCGACGAGACCGGCAACGAGATTGAGGAGTGTCGTCTTTCCGCAGCCGGAGGGTCCGACCAGCGCTCAGGAACTCGCCCCGACCGATGGAGAGATCGACCGGAGCGAGCGCCGCGGTGCCGTTCCGGATAGACCTTGCCGGCCCCGGCGATGGCGACGACGGGGCGGGCTCGCGCACCGGTGGCGCTCAGGGCAGAACCCTCACGTCCTCGACGATGGACAGCGTGTAGGCCGAGCGCATAGTCGACGCCTGCCTTTGCGAGCCCGCCGCGCGAAGGAACTCGATGGTGTCCTGCCAGCGCTTGTCGGTCATCGTCAGCAGTCCCTGCGTCGCGGTATCGCTGCCGGTGACGATCGCCGAACTCCGAGCATCTTGCGATGGCCGTACGCGAGGAGCTCGTCCGACATCTGCGGATTGTCGCGCTTGATGAGCGCGTTGCCCGGCGCGGGATTGGCGAGATAGCTTTTCCAGCCCTCGGCGGAGGCGCGCGAATGAAGCGCTTGAGCGCGTCGGCCGCCGGCTGAGCGCGTCGCGGCGCACCGCGAGCACTTCGGAATAGGGCGGATACCCTTGCTCCGCGAGCAGGAACACGACGGGCTTCACGCCGCCTTTCTCGATCGAGAACGGCTCCGAGGTCGCGAATCCCTGCTGCGACAGCTTGGCGTCGACGAGAAACGGCTGCACGCTGAACGCGTACGGCCGCTTCTGGTCGTCGGTGAAGCCGTAGCGCTGCTTCAACCATGGCCAGAACGTCGTCGCTGCTCGCCGGCGCTCACGGCGATCGGCTTCCCTTTCAGGTCCTCGAGCTTGGCCACGCCGGGATGCGCGATGATCACCGTCGGGTTTTTCTGGAACGTCGCCGCCACGGCAGTCACCGGGACGTTCTGCTCGACGGCGGAGAGCACCTGCAGCGCGTCGCCCATCACGACGTCGAGCTGCCCGGCCGCCAGGAGCTGCAGGCCGTTGACCTGTGGCCCGCCCATGCGGATGGTGACGTCGAGGCCGTGCTTCCTGTAGGTGCCTTCGGCGACCGCCTGATAGAAGCCGCCGTGCTCCGCCTGCGCGAGCCGGTCGGTGGCGAACACGATCTTGTCAGGCTCGGCGGCATGCGCCGCGAGGCACATCGTCGCGCTCGCGAGCGCAACGAGCGTGCGGTCGATCCATCGAGTCATCGGAGTGCTCCGGGCTTGGCGGTTTGGCGGCGAACCGCCATTATGCGCAACTTCGGGCCGTGGGCGGCGCCGGATGCGACGTCCGAAAAACGGCGAGTCGGCGGTGGCGACGACTGGCATAATCCGTTCCATGCCTCTCGATTCCGACGCCTGCTACCGCGCGCTCGCGGCGCACGATCCGCGCTTCGACGGCCGATTCTTCGTCGGCGTTTCGTCGACGCGCATCTATTGCCGCCCTGTGTGCACGGTGCGCTTGCCGCGCCGGGAGAATTGCCGGTTCTTCGCGAGCGCTGCCGCGGCGGAAGTCGAAGGCTATCGGCCATGCCTGCGTTGCCGGCCGGAGCTCGCTCCCGGCAACGCGAGCGTGGATTCCGTCGCCCGGCTCGCGCAAGGCGCCATCGATCTCATCGAAAACGGCGTGCTCGAGGCCGGCGGCATCGAGCACCTCGCGTCGCGCGTCGGAGTCACGAGCCGGCACCTGCGGCGGATCTTCGAAACGGAATTCGGCGTGTCGCCGATCGAGTATGCGCAGACGCAGCGCCTCCTGCTCGCCAAGCGGCTGCTGACGGATACCACGCTGCCCGTCACGGAGATCGCGAGCGCCAGCGGCTTCGCGAGCGTGCGCCGCTTCAACGCGCTGTTCAAGGCGCGTTACCGGATGTCGCCGGGGCGGCTGCGCGAGGCGCGCGGCTCCGGGGGCTCCCGGCCGCGCTCGTGTTCGAGCTCGCGTACCGTCCGCCCTACGACTGGGACGCGATGCTTTCGTTCCTGGGGAACCGCGCCATCGACGGCGTCGAGCAGGTGGACGAGGACGCTCTACGCGCGGACGGTCGCGATCGAGCATCGCGGAGCGCGGCACGTCGGCCGGGTCGAGGTGCGGCGCGCGCCGCGACGTCCGGCGCTCCGCGTCGCGATATCGCCGTCGCTCGCGCGCGCGGTCCCCGCCGGTGCTGTCGCGCGTGAAGCACGCCTTCGATCTCTCCTGCGACCCCGCGCTCGTCGCGGCGGCGCTCGGCACGCTCGCCGATGCGCGGCCGGGCCTGCGCGTTCCGGGGACGTTCGACGGCTTCGAGCTTGCGGTCCGCGCGATCGTCGGCCAGCAGATCTCGGTGCGCGCGGCGCGCGACGATGGTCGGCCGCCTGGCGAATGCGTTTGGCGAGGCGCTCGCCGATGGCGAAGGTTCCGGCGCGCTTCGCCTGTTCCCGGATGCGACGCGCGTTTCGCGATTGGCGCCGGAGGATTTGACTGCGCTCGGCTTGACGCAGGCGCGCGCGCGAACGCTGATCGGACTCTGCGCAGGCGGTGTCGTCGGGCGCCATCCGGCTCGACCCCGGAAAGCGATGTCGAGACGACTGTCGCCGCGCTCACTGCGCTGCCGGGCATCGGCCCCTGGACGGCGAACTACATCGCGATGCGCGCGTTGCGCTGGCCGGACGCGTTCCTGCCGAGCGACCTCGTGGTACTGAAAGCGCTGGGCGAGACGCGGCCCGCGCGCGCGCGTGCGACGCAGCGAGGCCTGGCGCCCCTGGCGCGCCTACGCCGTCATCCACCTCTGGAGAAATGCCTCATGACGACCGCTGTGTATTACGATCGCTTCCCGACGTCGCTCGGCGCGATGCTGCTCGCGAGCGACGGCGATGCGCTGACCGGCGCATGGTTCGACGGGCAGCGTCATCAGCCGGCGCTCGGCCCTCGTGGGAGCGCCGCCCCAAGCTTGCCGATCCTCCTCCGCGCGGAGGCCGAGCTCGCCGAGTATTTCGCGGGCGAGCGCACGGTGTTCACGCTGCCGCTGGCTCCGGCCGGCACGCCGTTCCAGCGCGACGTGTGGAGTGCCATCGCCGCCATTCCGTACGGCGAGACGACGGCCTATCGCGAGCTCGCTGCTGCGCGTATCGGGCGCCCGGCGCAGCATCCGCGCGGCCGGCGCGGCCACGGAGCGCAATCCGCTGTCGATCATCGTGCCGTGCCATCGCGTGCGTGGGCGCCGACGGGACGCTGACAGGGTACGCGGGAGGACTGCGACCGCAAGCGCGCGCTGCTTGGCTCTCGAGCCGAGCATCGCTCGCGCGCGCGCGCCCCGACGTCCGGCGCGCGGCCTGACGGGCGCGCTACGTGCGAAGATCCGATGCGGTACGGCTCGTTGCGTTGTCCGCCATCTGGGGCTCGTCGTTCATCTTCATCCGGGTGATCGCACCGGTGCTGGGCCCGATATTGACGGTGATGACGCGCGTGCTGATCGGCGGGCGCGGTCGCTCGTCGCTCTACTGCCGGATCATCGGCCTCGATGCCGAGGTCTCGCGCCACTGGCGCCAATACGCGGTGATCGGCATCGTCAACTCGACGCTGCCGTTCATGCTGTTCGCTTTCGCGGCGCTGCACCTTCCGGCATCGTATTCGGTCATTCTCAATCTCGACCGCGCCGCTCTTCACCGCGCTCCTCGCAGTTCCGCTCCTCGACGAGCGTCTTACGCCCGTCAAGGTCGCGGGCTTGCTCGTCGGGCGCGGCGGGCGTTGCGCTCGTGAGCCGCGCGGGGCCGGTCGTGCCGGACTCTCTGGTTCTGGATCGCCGTCGCGGCGTGTCTCGGCGCGACAACCTGCTACGCGCTGTCCAGCATCTACATGAAGAAGATACGCGGCCGGCGTGAAGCCGCTCGCGATCGCCGGTTGGAGCCAGATCTTCGCGGCGCTTGCCCTGGCGCCGTTCGTGCCGTTCGCGTCACCCACTGCGGCCGTGACGCCGCTGCTCGCCGCCAACGTTCTGATGCTGCGCGCTCTTCTGCAGCTCGATAGCGTACGTGCTCTATTACCGGCTGATCGCCGATATCGGTCCGACGCGCGCGCTGACGATGGCGTTCCTGATGCCGGCGTTCGGGATGTTGTGGGGCGCGCTGTTCCTGGACGAGCCGATCACGCTGCCGATGATTGCGGGTTGCGCGCTCATCATCGGCGGCGCTACGACGATGTTGCGACCGGCGCGGCGAACCGCGCCACTGGTGACGATCGAGACGAGCTGAGCCGCCTCTCGGTATTCCACATTACTTGGCCAGTGGCCGCGGTCACCTCCGACAAGAGCTTGTCGGCGCCCTTGTTGCTGACGGTACCGCGCACGAGGATGTCGGGAGGAAGCACCTTTCTTGCCATAGTACGCCTGGTTCCAGTCGTCGGCCGCCGTGACCACGGTGCCGTCGAAGTTGAGCCCGCCGTACACGCCCTTGGCGCGATTGAACGTGATCAGGTCGGCCACGATGTCGCTCTTGGCGCCCGCGCCCACGGGACCCGCCGCGACAGCTCGCGTCGCCGCCCATCTTGAACGACGTGGCGAGGAGCGAGTTGAAGCCCTTGTCGGTCATCACCATCGTGACGCCTTCCGATACGCGAGATGCCGGCCTGGAAGCCGACGCTGCCCGTCGCGCAGCACGTAGAACGCCGGGCCGACCCACTTGCCGCTCCCGGGGTCGCGCGCGACCACGAGCGCACGCCCGCCCGAGCCGCCGAAGATGAATCCGGCCTTCAGGATCTCGGGCGCGATGATCAGTGCCTTCGGAGCGGCGGATGTTCTGCTGCAGCCAGCCCATGTCGGGATCGCGGAGGAAATTCGACAGCACCTTCTCGGCGTCGGCGATCAGCTTCTGCTGCTCGGATCTGCGCCTGCGCCGCGGAGGCGAACAGCGCGAGGGACGGCGGCGGCGGCAAGCGCGACGCCGACATTGCGGAAGAATTGTTTCAACATGGTTGGTCTCCTGGAATCGGCACGCGGCGTCGGTCGATCCGCGCGCGCGAAGGCGGCGCGGCGAACACCGCGGCGCACGGCATTATACGCGCGCCGGACATCGCGGTCGTCGCCGCTAGTTGCGGAATGGCGTTGAGGAGGTACATGGCGGCGAGCAGCTCCGACGGGCCGGCCGAGCCGCTCCCAGCCACTGGTTGAAGATCGTCTCGATGTCGCCGCCGATGTAGCACCTGCGTCAATGCGCGTGTTGACCTCGAGCCGCATCGCCGGAATCGCCGCGCGGCAACGCGAAGGCCAGCGGCTCGATCGAAAGGTCGTCGGCGAGGATCGCGAGCGGCTTCGGATCCTTCGCCTGCGCCGCGAGCCCGATGAGCTTGATCTTGTCGCTCGCGAACGCGTCGAGCGAGCCCGATCCCGAGCATCGCGAATGCCCTTCGTTGCCGTCCTTACCTCGCGTGATCGTTGGCGTTGACGAGCCGCTGCTTCAGCGCCGCGTCGAGCCTGCGACTCGGTCGTCGGTGCCCGGCGATGACGCCGGATGTTCTTGCCCGCGAAGTCGGCGAACTTCTGCAGCGTGGTGCCCTTGACGAGGAAGCCGCCGCCGTCGAGAAAGATGAGCGACGAGAAATCGACGTCGGCCATCCGGGTCTGCGTCGCCGTCGTGTTGGCGCACTCGATGTCGGCCTTGCCGGAAGCCACCATCGCGATGCCGCTCGGCGACGGTGCCGACGATCCAGTTGCACCTTGAGCTCGGATACGCCAGCGGCGCGTCCCAGCTGCACGATGACGCGCTTGCAGAGGTCGATCGAGTAGCCCGCCGGCTGCTGCTTCGCGTCGACGAACGAGAAACGGCAGCGAGTCGCCGGAAGAACGCGACGTTGATCGTCCCGCGACGACTTGAGCTTCGCGAGCGTGTTGCGCGGCGCGCTCGCCGCGGGCGCTTTGGCGGTCGGCGCTCTTCTTGGCGGTGCGCCTTGAGGTGCAGGCGGTCTGGCCGGCGGCCGGGCCGGCGATGAAGGCAGCGGCGACGAGTCAGCGTGACGATGGCGGCGAGGACAGGTTTTTCATGGCGTCGACCTTTCTCCGGGTGGTGCGCGGGTCGCCGGTGCGGCGCGGCGGGCAACGATTGCAGCCTATCGCACGCGCGTCCCGATCGCGGCCGGCGACGCCGCGATGCGCATGCTAAACTGGCCGCTGCATCCTATATCCTCCGTCGTCATGCGCAGATTCTCTCCGTTTGCCGTCGCACTCATTGCCCTCGGCATCGCCGGCGTCGACGCACTCTTCCCGAAGTCGCCGCCGCCCAGTCGCCGACGCTCAACCGCATCAAGGCCACCGGCACGATCACGTTCGGCTATCGCGACAACGCGGTTCCGTTCTCCGTACAAGGATCGCGACGGCCGGATCAAGGGCTTATAGCGTCGAGCTCTGCAGCGCGCGTCGCCGGCGCCATCCAGAACGAGCTCGCGCTGACCGAGCTCAAGATCGAGTGGCTGCCGGTCGAGGCCGTCGAACCGCCTCGACTACGTGATCAGCGGCAAGGTCGACGCCGTCTGCGGGACGACGACGATCACGCTCGGGCGGATGCAGAAGGTCGATTTCAGCCTTGCCGATCTACGTCGACGGCGGCAGCGTGCTCGGTGCGCGCCCGGTCGAAGCTCGCGCGCCTGACCGGAGCTCAAGGGCAAGCGCATTGCGGTGATCGAGGGCACCACGACCACAGGAAGGAGCTCGCACCGCGGCCTCGACATCGAGGGCGCGCGCGCAGTGCTCGTGCTGGTCGAGATCGCCGCCGAGGGAATGGCGATGCTCAACAAGGGCATCGGTGGACGGCTACGCGGCGGACCGCGTCGTGCTCGCCTACCTCAAGCTCCGCGCGCCGAATCCCGATGCCTACGCTTTTGTCGCCGGCGATTTTTCGTACGAGCCGTTCGGGCTTCCGATGCGCCGCGACGATCCGGACTTCAAGCTGGCCGTGAACCGCGCGCTCGCGACGATCTACCGCACCGGCGACATCGACGGCCATCTTTCAACGCTGGCTGGGCGCGCTGGGCGTTCCCGGCCCGCTGCTGCACGCGATGTTCTACCTCAACGCGATACCGGAGTGACCGGATGCGCACGCCTGCCATCGAGATACCTGCTGATCGTCCTGCTTCGCTGGCGTCCTGATGGCGCCGGTGCGTGGGCGCACGCGCAAATCGGCAAAGAGCACGGACGCACCCGATTGCACGAGCTTCCCGTGCGGCAAAGTCGAATCGATCCGCCAGACGACGGTGAAGCAGCCCTGGACGCCGCTTGGAGGCGGCGGCGTCGGCGAGCTCCCGGCGACTATACGGCGGCAAGGTGACCACGGCGTTCCAGATCGGGCCCGGGCTGTCGAACCAGGGAATCGTGATCCTCGGTGCGGGAGGCGGCGCGGATTACCAGAAACGGCCGAACTGCGTACGATACAGCCGCGCTGCGGAAGCGACGATCAAAGGCTCGACAACGGGCTAGAAGCGCGTCGTCACCGTCGCCTACGAGCCCTTCGTCCGCGAGGGGTGAGCGCGTGCGCGTGCCGGGACGGCCTCGAGCTCGTCGAATAGCGCTCATGCCTGAAGCTGCCGGCGACCGAACTCACCCTCGCCAAAAATGACGCGCAGCTTCGTCCGAGGGCGGTTATCAGGCCCGCTCACACTGGCGCGACGGTGGACGTGGCGGTGAACAGACCTCAGCACGGCGGCACTGGCGAGTCAACGACACCGCCGACGGCCGGCGCACCTGCGCTTGACGGGTCGTCTGGATGCGACGACGCTCTGCCGAGCTTTGGGATGCCGCGCGACGTCGGCGGCGGAAGCTCTGCGCCGTCCGCTCGTGATCGACGCGGCAGGTGTCGACTACTGCGATGGCGCGGGCGTTGCGCTGTTCGTCGATCTCCTGCGTCATGCCGCGCGAAGGCAAGGTCGAGGTCGCGAATCTTCGGCCCGCATTCCAGACGCTGCTGAAGCAATTCGATCCGCGAGGTACTCGCGCACGATCTCGATCCGCCGCCGCCGCGCGGTCCGGCAATCGAGGAAATCGGCTGCGACGGCGTACAGCGTCTGGCGCGACATCCGCATGCAGCTCGAGCTTCATCAGGCGAGACTGACCGCGGCGCTGGTGTACGCGCGCGCGTCATCCGAATTCAGTGCGCTGGCGCGATGTCTGGCAAATTTGCGAGCAGCGTGGGCGCCGATGCGCTGCCGATCGTCGCGTTCATCTCGTTCCTGCTCGGGATGATCCTCGCGTTTCAGTCGGCCGTGCCGATGAAGCGCTTCGGTGCCGAGATCTTCGTCGCCGATCTTGATCGGTCTCGTCGATGCTGCGCGAGCTGGGGCCGTTGATGACGGCGATCCTGCTCGCGGGACGTTCAGGCGCCGCGTTCGCCGCCGAGATCGGCACCATGCGCGTCAACCAGGAAGTCGACGCGCTGACGACGATGGGGCTCGACCCGGTTCGCTTCCTGCGTCACGCCGCGGATCATCGCCGCGGTGCTGATGACGCCACTGCTCGTGCTGTCTCTCCGATCTCGTCGGCGTGGTCGGCGGCGCGCTCACGATGCAGTCGTTCGCGATTCCCGTTCAGTACGTTCTCTGAAGCGAGATCGACAGCGCGGTCACGCTGACCGACTTCCTGGCCGGTTTCGTCAAATCGTTCGTGTTCGCCGTGCTGATCGCGGGTATCGGCTGCCTGCGCGGTCTGCAGACCGCGGCAGGTGCGTCGCGCCGTCGGCGAATCCGCGACGCGCGCGGTCGTGTCCGGGCATCATCCTGCTCGTTGTCGTCGACGGTCTGTTTGCGCCGTGGCCTACTACCTGCTCGACATTGACTCAGAGCCGTCCGACTAGAGCCTCGTGACCGAAGGCGACGAACGCGAGTCATCATCGTGTCGAGGACGTGTACGCCGGCTACGATGGCGTACGCGATCCTCGAGCACATCAGTTTCGACGTGCGCCGCGGCGAAGTGTTCGGCATCCTCGGCGGCTCCGGCGGCGGCAAGAGCACGTTGATGAAGCACATGATCGGGCTCAATCCGCCGATCGCCGGCCACATCTATCATCGGCGGCGACGACATCGTCACCGCGCGATGAAGAAGCTCGCGCAAGATCCAGCCGCCGCTTTGGCGTGATGTATCAGTCGGCGCGCTGTTCGGTTCGATGACGCTGCTCGAAAACGTGCGGTCTGCCGCTCGGAGGAGTACACCGACCTGCCGGACGATGCGATCGACCTTATCGGCGCGGATGAAGCTGCGAGCTCGTCGGACTCGGAAGCATTCACGGGCCACATGCCGGCCGAGCTGTCGGGCGGCATGCAAAAGAGCGGGCATCGCGCGGGCGATGGCGCTCGACCCGTCGATCCTGTTCCTGGACGAGCCATCGTCGGGCCTCGACCCGATCACCGCCGCATCGCTCGACGCGACGATCCGCCGGCTTCTCCAGAATCTCGAGCAATACGTAACCT
>ERZ1370068.9742-contig-8498_pt1 | contig 35888 bp, 37 predicted proteins | sample MGYA00561227_ERZ1370068 | MGnify/ENA primary metagenome ERZ1370068 (study PRJEB38410, sample SAMEA6850437) | metagenome | study: Metagenomic assessment of the ecological functions of the soil: analysis of the soil microbiota associated with the... | reverse complement strand
TTGTACTTCGTTCGGTTACGTATTGCTATGGCGGTAAAGCCGATCCTGGATCTCGACGACGAAAGCATCCCCCGCATGGAAACGTCAGAGCATGCATGTCGCTGCGATCTGCCCGCGCCCGTGTCCATGCGCGAAGCGACCGTTTCGTGGCGGCCGCCACGCGCCTGTTGCACGAGAAGGGGAGTACCGACTTCACCGTCCAGGACGTCGTCGATCGCTCCAGGATGTCGATCAGGACGTTCTACCAGTACTTCGGCAGCAAAGAGGACCTGCTACTTGCGGTCTATGAGACCGTCGTCGCGCGCGAAGCCGTCCCACGTCTCCGCAAGCGTATCGACAAGTTCAGCGATCCGCTCTGTGCGGCTCAGGCGTACATCGAGGCGATCGTCGGCTCACTCACCGCCAAGACCGGGCCCTGTCGGCCGGATGTTGATCCACCACCGGAATCGCCCGGCCGAAGCTTGCCCCGCCGATCTCGCGACGCCATGAAACCCCAATTCGAGCTGCTGGTGGACCTGATCCGGGACATCGCCCGGACCCAACTTCCTCGGCGTGATCTCACGTTCGAGACTGCGGCTGGCTGACGCCGCCACCACCATGCTGGCCGCGGGCGCACGGCCGCGCGCTCGGGTTGGAGGGCGACGACGGCAGCGTCGACACGATTTGGCGTTTGCGCGTCCGGGTTGGGGGTTTACCGTTCGAAGCGCTTCCTCCGATCGCGCGCGTAGATCCGCGATCGATCCCGGTCGTCGTCCATCCAGATCACCTGACGCAGTGCCGGCAATGCGGGATCACTTGCCGGCCGCGCCCCGCACCGGTGCGGCGATCGAGCGGCGTCGCTCAACGCGTCTCGCGTCGGATCTTCACCGGGAGTCGATCCCAGCCGCGCACGCTGCTGGTGCGCACGCGCTCGGCATGCTCGCTCGTCGACCTCCCAACGTGGGAAACGCGTCAGGACCTCCTCGAGCGCGATCGCGGCCCTCGAGCCGCGCCAGCGCCGCCCCGAGGCAGAAGTGCACGCCGTACCCGAAGCTCAGATGGTGATCGATCTTCCGGCGGACGTCGAAGCGGTCGGGATCCGCGAACCTGCGCGTCGTCCCGGTTCGCCGAGGCCGTCAGCAGCAGCATGATGCGACCCTCGGGCACCGTCGCGCCGTGCAGCTCGACGTCGCGCGTGACGAAGCGGGCCTGCACCGGCGACGGCGCCTCGTACCGCAGGATCTCCTCGATGGCGCCCGGGATCGAGGCTGCGGTCGTTCAGAGAGCAGCTCGCGCTGCGTCGGGGTGCTTGGCGAGGAGGTAGCCGGTCCAGCCGATCAGGCGAGTCGTGGTCTCGTTGCCGGCGGCGGCCAGCAGCGCTCGAGTAGTTGACGATCTCCTCCTCGTCGAGATGGCGCCTCGCACGCCGTCCTCGTCGACGAAGGTGATGGTGATCAGATCGGTCATCAGAGTCGTCCGACGGATGGCGTCGGCGGAACTCGATGTACTCGGCGAAGCCCGCGTGATCGGAGAGCACGGCGGCGCTGGCGTCGACGCCGTAGCGACGGCTGCCGTCCTCGTCGATGCGCAGTCCGGCGTCGATCTGATCGCGAACCGCTTCCTGCTCGGCTTCGGGAATGCCGAGCATCTCGCTGATGACCCGCATCGGCATGTCGGCGCCGAGATCGCGCACGAAGTCGAACCCGTCGCCGTCCCGACGAGCGGGATCGGAGGCCCGGCGCGCAGAACTCGCGGATGCGCTCCTCGAGCGCAGCGACGCGCCGCGGCGTGAACACGCGGCTCATCAGGCCGCGATGCAGGTCGTGGATCGGCGGGTCCTCGAAGATGAACATGCCGCGGGGAAGCGTCACGTTGGCGCGGATCAGCTCGAGCACGGTTCCCTTGCCGGAGATGAAGGTCCGCCAGTCGCGCGAGCACGCCTCGACGTCGTGCGAACCGGCTGACCGCGAAGAAGTCGAAGCGTTCGTTGCGGTAGAGCGGCATCTCGTCCCGCATCCGCTTCCAGATGGGGTACGGATCGTCGTCGATCTGGAAGTCGTACGGGTCGTAGTAGATCTCGCTCGACTCACGAGCCGTGTACCGCTCCCCTATTGAGCTGCGATCGCCCCACGGGCGCGCGCGAACCGAAGACACTGACTGGCGATTCGGTGGGGTTTATTCTACCGTCCTCGACCGGTCAAGGTTGGCCCGGCCAGCGACCGCGAGGAGGGGAGCGCAGCATGTCCATGACCGCCGCGCAGCTCGTCCCGCCATCCCGACCGCTTCTTCATCGGCGGCGAGTGGGTCGACGCCCTCGTCGACCGCCCGCATCGACGGTCCGCGACAGCGCGACCGAGGAGGTGTTCCTCTCCGTCGCCGAGGCGCAGGTCGAGGACGTCGACCGAGCGGTGGCGGCGGCGCGCGAGGCGTTCGACCACGGCCCGTGGCCGCGCATGACCCACAAGGAGCGCGCCGCTGGCTCAGCAAGATCGCCGACGCCTGGACGAAGCGACGCCGATGCCTTCGCGGACACTGTGGACCCGCGAGATCGGGCGTCCTGCATTCGATCGCGAAGCGTGCCGTGCTGGGTCCGGCCGTCGACGTTCCGCTTCCACGCCGGCCTCGCCGACACCTTCGAATGGGAAGAGCCGCACGTCACGCCGGACGGCCTGCGCGCCGCTGCTCGTGCGCGAGCCGGTCGGCGTGGTCGGCGCGATCATTCCGTGGAACGCGCCGAACGCCCTGATCGCCTACAAGACGGCGCCGGCGCTCATCGCGGGCTGCACCGTGATCGTCAAGGCGTCGCCCGAGGCGCCCGCCGCGCGCCTATCTGCTCGCGGAGATCTGCGAGGAGATCGGTCTGCCCGCGGGCGTGTTCAACTTCGTCACCGCGGACCGCGAGGTCTCGGAGCGGCTCGTGCGCCATCCGGGCGTCGACAAGATCAGCTTCACCGGCTCGACCGCGGCGGGCCGGCGCGATCGGCTCGATCTGCGGCGAGCGCATCGCGCGCTGCACGCTCGAGCTCGGCGGCAAGTCGCCGGCGGTCATCCTCGACGACTACGACCTCGACACGGCGGCCGCAGTCGATCGCGCAGAGCCGCGCGCTTCCTCACCGGGCAGGTCTGCTCGTCGCTGACGCGGCTGATCGTCGGCAGGAGCCGACACGACGACTTCGTCGATGCGCTCGCGCAGCCGATTCGGCAAGGTGAAGGTCGGCGATCCGTTCGACGCGATCGTCGAGATGGGACCGCTGGCGATGGAGCGCCAGCGCGATCGCGTCGGAGTCTACATCGCCAAGGGGCGCGACGAAGGCGCGCGCCTCGCGACCGGTGGCGGCCGTCCCGCCGCATCTCGATCGCGGCTACTTCATCGAGCCCACCGTGTTCGCCAGCGTCGACAACGGCTCGACGATCGCGCGCGAGGAGATCTTCGGCCCGGTGCTGAGCGTCATCCCGGCGGACAGCGAAGAGCAGGCGATCGAGATCGCGAACGACACGATCTACGGCCTCAACTCGTCGGTGTTCACGAACGACCCGGAGCGCGCCTACGCGGTCGGCGCGGCGCATCCGCGCCGGGCACCGTCGGGCACAACGCCTTCAAGACCGACTTCAGCATCGCGTTCGGCGGCTTCAAGCAGTCGGGCATCGGGCGCGAAGGCGGCACCGAGGGATGCATCCCTACCTGGAAGCGAAGACGATCATCCTCGATCAGTGAAGGTTCCAGGAAGGCCACCGCTGACTGGCATTCGCTCGACGCTAGCCTGCGCGGCAGGCCGAGCACGCGCTGCGCGATGATGTTGCGCTGCACCTCGGACGTGCCGGCGTAGATCGTGGCGGCGCGCGACCAGAGGTAGCCGTACTGCCAGCGCCCTGCGTCGATGCGCTTGCGGCGCGTGCTCGTCGAGCTGCGCGTACGGCCCCGAGATCCAGATGCGCGGCCTCCATGATGCCGCTGCTCGAGCTCGCTCCAGAGGAGCTTCAGCATCGACCCTTCCGGACCGGGCTGCCCGGAGCGCATGATCTCGCGTGATGTTGCGGTAGGCGACGAGGCGCACGCACCTCGATCGTCGATCGCGAGCTGCGCGAGGCGCTGGCGCGCGAGCGGATCGGCGGTCGCGGCACGTCCGTCGCGAGCCGGCGCGCCAGCGCGGCGACGCCGTCGAGATCGCGCTGCGAGCCGCTGGTAGGCGAGCGACCGAGTCGCCGCGCTCGTGCGACAGCGTCGGTGATCGCGATGTCCCAGCCGCGGTTCGATCTCGCCGACCACCATGTCGCGCGGGATCACGACGTCGTCGAAGAACACCTCGTTGAACCAGGCGACGCCGGTCATCTCGACCAGCGGCCGGATCGGTGATGCCCGGCGTCTTCATGTCGAGGAGGGCGAACGTCAGGCCCCGGTGCTTCGGCGCGTTCGGGGTCGGTGCGCACGATCAGGATGCACCAGTCGGCGTAGCGCGCGTAGCTCGTCCACACCTTCTGGCCGTTCACGCAGCAGGTGGTCGCCGTTGAGCTCGCCGCGCGTGCGGCAGCGCGGCCAGGTCGGAGCCGGCGTCCGGCTCGGAGAAGCCCTGGCACCAGACCTCGTCGCCGCGCAGGATCGGCTCGAGGAAGCGCTTCTTCTGCGCCTCGGTGCCGTGGTGGATCAGCGTCGGCCCGGTCGAGGCTCGGGCCGACGCCGATGTCGATCATGTCGGGCGCGCCGGCCGCGAAGTACTCCTCGTGGAACAGGCAGCTGCTCGAGCGGCGACAGCGCCTGGCCGCCGTACTCCTTCGGCCACGTGGAGGCCCGCCCAGCCGCCGTCGTAGAGCTTGCGCTGCCAGCGCCGCGCGAACGCGACCTTCTCGGCCGGCGTCTGCGGCTTCGGGTAGCCGGGCGTTCCCCAGCCCTCGGGAAGGTTGGCGCGCAGCCACTCCCGCACGCGTCTGCGGAACGCCTCCTCGGCGTGCGAGAACGCGAAATCCATTCCCGTTCAGCGGAGGTCCCGAGCCACGCCAGCCGCAGCGGATCGGGAGGCGCTTCCAGCCTCTCGGCATGCGACCCCTGGGCCGAGCTCAGGCGCTCCACGGGTCCCGACACCTCGAACGACTCCAGGCGCGCGAGCAGGTGGCGGAAGATCGTCTCGAGCTCGACGCGCGCGACGTGCGCGCCCATGCAGAAGTGCTCGCCGACGCCGAACGCGAGGTGCGGGTTCGGGCGGCGATCGACGCGGAACGCGAACGGATCCGTCGAACACCTCCTCGTCGCGGTTCGCCGACGCGCAGAACAGCGCCACCTGCTCGCCGGCGCGGATCGTCGACCCGCGCACCTCGCAGTCCTCGGTCGCGGTGCGCGTGAAGTGGGTGATCGGGCTGACCCAGCGCAGGATCTCCTCCACGGCGTCGGACAGCAGCTCGGGGTCGGCGCGCAGCTTCTCCCACTCGCCGCGGTGCTCGCAGAAGGCGAGCAGGCCGCCGCTGATCGCGTTGCGCGTGGTCTCGTTGCCCGCCTCGACCATGAGCTCGCAGTACGAGAGGAGCTGCTCCTGCGTGAGCGGCGTTCCGTCGATCTCGCGCCGGATGCAGCTCGCTCACCAGATCGTCCTGCGGGTCGCTCCGGCGCTGCGTCGATCAGGTGCTCGAAGTAGGCGTGCAGCTCGCCGCGCGCGCGCGTGATGGTCTGGCCGGGCGTCTCGCCGGGGCGCCGGTACTCCGGATCGTCCTTGCCGATCACCTCGTTGGTCCAGCGGAACAGCAGCTCCCAGTCGTCGCGCGGCACGCCGAGGATCCAGGCGATCACCGCGATCGGGAGCGGCGCAGCGATGCGCTCGACGAAGTCGCATCTCGCCCGACGGCGCCCGCGGTCGCCGCGCGGTCGAGGATCTCGACCGCGATGCGCTCGATGTCCGCGCGCTGCGCGTGCAGCGCGCGCGGCGTGAAGCGCCGGCTCGCGACCCGGCGCATCGGACCGTGCCGCGGCGGATCGAGCATGACGACCATCTCCGACGGCACCGCGACGGCCTGCGCAGTTCGCAGCGATGATCCCGTGCGCGCTCGAGAAGCGCAGCGGCTGCGACGCGATCTCGCACGATGTCGGCGTGCTTCGTGATCGCCCAGAACGGCTCGGTACCCCGGCGGCGCGAAGTACGCGACGGGCGCCTCGGCGCGCAGCCGTGTCCACACCGCGTGCGGATAGCCGTTGCGCGCGAATCGCGCAGGATCGACGAGGTCGAACGGATCGACGTCAGGCATCGTGCGATGGGTGCCGACCGGTTCGGCCGACGGTCGCCGGTGTAGTATGGATGTCGTTGTTGTACAATAGCGTTCTCCTTTCGGCTGCCGCATCGTCGAGATGCGCGGGGCAGCGCACGAGGAGCGCGATGAGTGAGCGCCATCGAGCGGTTCGAGATCCCGCGTCGACGAATCGGTGCTGGAGGACCTGCGCAGCCGCCTGGCACGGATCCGCTTCCCCGGATCAGATCGAGGACACGGGCTGGGAGGTGCTCCGCACAACTCGGAGGACAAATGAAAACGCCTGCCAGCATCGCACGCATCCCCGCCGGAGTGACCTTCGTCGTGTTCGGACTGAACGGATTCCTGCACTTTCTTCCGCAGCCGGCGATGCCGCCAGCGGCCGGCGCGTTCTTCGGCGCGCTGGCCGCGACCGGCTACATAGGTCAGAGCGACCCCCACCCGCGTCCCGTCGGCCGCGCAATGACAGGTATGGATGCGGCACCGGCTCCTCGGCAGCCCGGACGTCTACAGCCACGACGAGCGCGAACCCGAGAAAGAGCGTGAACTTCGTCACCTGCCACGACGGCTTCACGCTGAACGACCTCGTCTCGCTACGATCGCAAGCACAACGAGGCCAACGGCGAGGAGAACCGCGACGGCTCGGACGACAACCGCAGCTGGAATTGCGGCGTCGAGGTCCGACCGACGATCGTGCCGTCGAGCAGCTGCGCAACCGCCAGGTGAAGAACTTCCTTGCCACCGGTCTCCTCGCCCTCGGGACGCCCATGCTCCTCATGGGCGACGAGATGCGCCGCACACAGCGCGGGAACAACAACGCGTATTGCCAGGACGACGACACCACCTGGCTCGACTGGAATCTGCTCGACCGCCACGACGACGTACGACGGTTCGTCCGTCTTCTGCATCCATCACCGCCTGCAGCGCGACACGTCGCGGCCGGAATGGGCGATGACGCTGAACCAGCTGCTGCGTCGCGGCACCGTCACGTGGCACGGCGTGCGGCTCGACCAGCCCGACTGGAGTCCCGTCCTCGCACACGCTCGCGGGCACGATTCGCAGCGTGAGCGGCCGACCAGCTGTTCCACGTCGTCCTGAACACCTGGTCCGAGCCGCTTCGGTTCGCAGAGCTCCCCCGTGCCGGGCGGATGGCGCCGCTGGATCGACACGTCGCGCGAGCCACCCGGACGACATCTGCGAGTGGGCCGCGGCACCGCCCCATCCGACACTCGCCTACGACGTCGCACCGAGATCGCTCGTCGCCTTGACCGCGGCTGTCCACCCGCCATCGCCTTGAGGCGCCACGGGTGCCGGCGAATCACTTCGTCTGACGGCCCAGAGATGGCCAGCTTCGATCGATTGCCTAGAGATTGTCTCCTTCGGTGGATGTGGTCGGACACGAACCTCCTGGCGGCCCCATCGCCAGCCGGTGATCTCGGGCATGTCGTCGCCGTGCTCGCAGATGTACTGCTGGTGCTCGATCAGCTTGTCGCGGATCGCCTGCTTCGCATAGGCGGCTCGCGACCCGAGCTGCGGCAGCCGATCGATCACGTCGGAGACCAGGTGGAAGCGATCCATCTCGTTCCGCACCGCCATGTCGAACGGCGTCGTCGTCGTCCCCTCCTCCTTGTATCCCGCGAACGTGCAGGTTGCCGTGGTTCGTGCGGCGGTATGTGAGCCGGTGGATCAGCCACGGGTAGCCGTGGAAGGCGAAAATGATCGGCTTGTCCCTCGTGAAGAGCACGTCGAAATCGAGATCGCTCAGGCCGTGCGGGTGCTCGCTCGACGGTTGGAGCTTCATCAGATCCACGACGTTGACCACGCGGATCTTCACCTCGGGCGCGTACTGACGGAGGAGGTCGACCGCAGCCAACGTCTCGAGCGTCGGCACGTCGCCGCAGCACGCCATGACGACGTCCGGATCGCTCGCCCTTGTCATTGCTCGCCCATTCCCAAATTCCGACGCCGGCGGTGCAATGCTGGATCGCCTGATCCATGGTCAGCCACACCGGCGCTGGTTGCTTGCCGGCCACGATCACGTTCACGTAGTTGCGGCTGCGCAGGCAGTGGTCGGTCACGCTCAGGAGGCAGTTCGCGTCCGGCGGCAGATAGACGCGGATCACTTCGGCCTTCTTGTTCATGACGTGGTCGATGAAGCCGGGATCCTGGTGGCTGAAGCCGTTGTGGTCCTGCCGCCAGACATGGGACGACAGCAGGTAGTTGAGCGACGCGATCGACCGCCGCCAGGGAATCTCGTGGCACACCTTCAGCCACTTGGCGTGCTGGTTGAACATCGAATCGATGATGTGGATGAACGCCTCGTAGCAGCTGAAGAAGCCGTGGCGGCCGGTCAGGAGGTATCCCTCCAGCCAGCCCTGACACTGGTGCTCGCTCAGCACCTCCATCACGCGCCCGTCGGGACTCAGATGATCGTCGTCGGGATGGATCTCGGCCATGTAGCAGCGATCCGTGACCTCGAGGACGTCCTGCCAGCGGTTCGAGTTGTTCTCGTCGGGGCTGAAGAGGCGGAAGTTCTTGGCTGTCGAGGTTGAGCTTCATCACGTCGCGCAGGAACGCACCCTGCGCGCGCGTGGCTTCGGCCGTCGCGGCTCCCGGGCTCGCGCGTCGCGACGGCATAGCTCCGGAAGTCGGGCAGCTTGAGGTCCCTCAGCAGGAGTCCGCCGTTGGCGTGCGGATTGTCGCTCATCCGGCGATGGCCGCTCGGGGCGAGCTCAGCGAGCTCCTGGCTGGAGCCGGCCTGACGCGTCGAAGAGCTCCTCCGGCTTGTAGCTCTTCATCCAGCCCTCGAGGATGCGCACGTGCTCCGGCTTGTCCATGTCGCCCATCGGCACCTGATGGGCACGCCAGTAGCCCTCGCACTTCTTGCCGTCGATCTCCTTCGGGCAGGTCCAGCCCTTCGGCGTGCGGAGCACGATCATCGGCCAGGCCGGTCGCTTCGTGACGCCCTTCGTCCGCGCATCGAGTCTGGATCTGCTTGATGTCGGCCACGACCGCATCGAGTGTCGGCGGCCAGCTGCCGATGCACCTTCTCGGGCTCGTCGCCTTCGACGAAGCGAGGCGCGTAGCCATAGCCCTCGAGGAGGCTCTGCAGCTCGTCCCGCGGGATACGGGCGAGGAAGCACGGATTGGCGATCTTGTAGCCGTTCAGGTGGAGGATCGGCAGCACCGCGCCGTCGCGCGCCGGGTTCAGGAACTTGTTCGAGTGCCAGCCGGTCGCGAGCGGGCCGGTCTCGGCCTCGCCGTCGCCGACGACGCAGGCGACGATCAGGTCCGGGTTGTCGAAGGCTGCGCCGTGCGCGTGCGAGAGGGCGTAGCCGAGCTCGCCGCCCTCGTGAATCGAGCCCGGCGTCTCGGGCGCGACGTGACTCGGGATCCCGCCGGGGAAGCTGAACTGCTTGAACAGCTTCTGCATGCCGTCCGCGTCCTGGCCGATGCCGGGATAAACGTCGCTGTAGGTGCCTTCGAGGTAGGCGTTGGCGACCAGCGCCGGACCGCCGTGACCCGGACCGATGACGTAGATCATGTTCAAGTCGTGCTGCTTGATGACCCGGTTCAGGTGGACGTAGAGGAGGTTCAGACCCGGCGTGGTCCCCCAGTGGCCGAGCAGGCGCGGCTTGATGTGCGCCCGCTCGAGCGGCTCCTTCAGCAGCGGGTTGTCGTAGAGGTAGATCTGGCCGACCGACAAGTAGTTTGCCGCCCGCCAATAGGCGTCCATCTTGCGCAGCTCCTCGGTGGACAACGGACCTGTCTCGGGTTTCATCACGCCTCCTGGTTTCGTTCGGCACGCGCCATTGCCGACCTTCTTTACACCGACGCCCGTCCGAGCAGCGCGCGCGTATGGCGGGCGATCATCAGGTCTTCGTCGGTTCGCACGACCCGCACCGTGCAGCTGCTTCCCGGCGCGCTGACGACGGGGTCGTGCCGCGCGTTTCCGTGCGCGATCGATTTGGATGCCGAGGTGCTCGAGGCCGCGGCACGTCTCCTCGCGCACCGCCGCGGCGCGTTCGCCGATCCCACCCGTGAAGACGAGCGCGTCGAGCCCGCCCAGCACCGCGGCGAAGGCGCCGATGTGCTTGCGGAGCACGTAGCAGAAGAGCTCGACCGCCTCGGCGGCCCGCGGATCGATCGGGCGGGTGTCGAGGAGCGCCTTCATGTCGGACGTCGTGCCCGATACGCCGAGGAGGCCGGACTCGTGGTCGACCAGGCGTTCCAGCGCGCCTGCATCGAATCCCTCGTGCGCGAGCAGGTGCACGAGGATGCCGGGATCGAGGTCGCCGCTCCGCGTCCCCATCATGAGACCGCCCGTCGGCGTGAAGCCCATCGTCGTATCCACGGGGAGCCCGTCGCGTACCGCGGCGAGGCTGGCGCCGTTGCCCAGATGCGCGATGACCGCGCGCCCGAGCGTCGCGGCGCCGATGGTGGCGACGACGTACTCGTACGACAGACCATGGAAGCCGTAGCGTTGGATGCCCTTCGCCCGCAGAGCCCGGGGAGCGGCAGGCGCTGCGCGACGGCCGGCATCCTTCGGTGGAAAGCGGTGTCGAAGCACGCGATCTGCGGGAGTCCGGGAAATTGTGCGCCCACCGCATCGATCGCCGCGAGCGCGGCAGGCAGGTGCAGGGGGCGAGCGGCACGAGGGTCCGGAGCGCGGCGAGGAGCTGCGGCGTGACTCGCTCCGGCGCTGCATGGTCGGCTCCGCCATGAACGATGCGATGGCCGACGGCGTCCGGCGAGAAGAGCGCGGCTCCCGCGAGGGTCGCGCGCAATGCCGCGCGAGCATCGCGGAACGCACCCGCTCGTCGCGAACCACCCGTCCGGTCTCGTCGCGGACCGTGAGCCGGCCCTCGTCGAGGCCGAGCCCTTCGACCGCGCTCGAGGCGATCAGGGTGTCGTCCTCGTAGAGCGCCAGCTTGAGCGACGACGACCCGCTGTTCACGCAGAGGACGCGGAGGGGCACGCCTCATCTCCCGTCGGGTCGCCCCTGCAGGGCGTGGCTCACGATGTCCTCGGCCTCACGAACGATCGTCTCCAGGTGCGGCCGGTCCCGGAAGCTCTCCGCGTAGATCTTTGCGAAGCAGAATGGCAGAGCGCTCTCGCGCGTCACCGCATCGGTCCCACAAGCTCCTTCGCGGCCGCCACCACCCGATCGGGCTCGAACCCGAACTTCTCCTGCAACGCCTTCAACGGCGCCGAAGCCCCGAACGTCTTCATCCCGATGACGCGGCCGCCGTCGCCCACGTATCGCTCCCAGCCGATCGTCGATCCCTGCTCCACAGCCAGTCGCGCCTTGACGGCGGGCGGGAGCACGCTCGCCCGGTACTCCGGCGTCTGGTGCTCGAAGATGTCCCACGACGGCATCGAGACCACGCGCGAGCGGATGCCGTCCGCGACGAGCTGCTCGTGGGCGTCGACGACGAGGCTGAGCTCACTGCCCGACGCGATGAGGATCACCTGGGGGTTTGATCCGCCGGGGGCGTCGGCGAGCACATAGGCGCCCCGCGCGACGCCGGACGCCGCGGCATACCTCGTGCGATCGAGGGTCGGCAGCGGCTGGCGCGACAGCGTGATCACGGCAGGCCGGTGACGCAGCTGCACGCACGTAGCGGTAGGCCTCGACGACCTCGTTCGCATCGCCCGGCCGAAGCGTGACGAGGCCGGGGACGGCACGCAACGACAGCAGCTGCTCGACCGGCTGGTGGGTCGGGCCGTCCTCGCCGTCGCCCATGGCGTCGTGCGTGAAGATGAAGAGGCACGGGCAGCTCCATCAGGGCCGCGAGCCGGATGGCGGGCCGCGCGTAGTCGCTGAAGATGAAGAACGTGGCGCCGAACGGCCGGAGCTTCGAGAGCGCGAGGCCGTTCACGGTCGCGGCCATCGCGTGCTCGCGGATGCCGAAGTGCAACATCTTCCCGCCCGGCGAATCGGGTTCGAGGTCGCTCGCACCCGCATAGGTGAGCGTCGTCTTGTTCGAGGGACCGAGGTCCGCCGACCCGCCGAGGAACCAGGGGATGTTCTGTGCGAGCACGTTCAGCACCTTGCCCGACGCGTCGCGTCCGGCGATGCCCTTCGCATCCGCCGGGAAGACCGGCAGATTCCGGTCCCACCCCGCCGGCAGCTCGCGCCGCTGCATCTGCTCGATCTCGGTCGCGAGAGCCGGGAACTTGGCGCGGTAGGCGGCGAGGAGGTCCGTCCACTTGCGCCGGCTCTCCGCGCCGTGCGCGCCCACGCCAGCGGCGAAGTGCTCGCGGACGCCGTCGGGCACGAGGAACTTCGCGTCCTCGGGCCAGCCGTAGACGCGCTTCACCAGGCGCACTCTCGTCGTCGCCGAGCGGCTCGCCGTGGGCCGCGGCCGTGTCCTGCTTGTTCGGGGAGCCGTAGCCGATGTGGCTGTCGAGAACGATGAAGGTCGGGCGGCCCTCGGTCCGCCGGAAGATGTCGAGCGCGTGCTCGATGCGATCGACGTCGTTGGCGTCGCTCACCCGGAGCACGTTCCAGCCGTACGCCAGGAAGCGGGCCGCGACGTCCTCCGTGAAGGCGATGCTCGTGCGGCCTTCGATGGTGATGTGGTTGTTGTCGTAGACCCAGCAGAGGTTGTCGAGCCCGAGGTGCGCCGCGAGCGACGCCGCCTCCGACGCGACCCTCCATCATGCAGCCGTCGCCGCAGACGGTGTAGATGTCGCCAGTCGAAGATCTCGAAGCCGGGTTGGTTGTAGCGCGCCGCGAGCCACTTCTGCGCGATCGCCATGCCGACGCTCGTCGCCACGCCCTGCCCGAGCGGGCCGGTCGTCGTCTCGACGCCGGAGACCCAGTGATACTCGGGATGCCCGGGCGCCTTGCTGTCGAGCTGGCGAAAGCGGCGGATGTCGTCGAGGGTCACCGACGGGTGGCCCAGCCGCTCGTAGTCCGCGTTGACGGCCTTGCGTGCTCGGTCAGGTGCAGCACGGACCACAGCAGCATCGAGGCGTGCCCGTTCGAGAGCACGAAGCGATCGCGGTTCGGCCAGATCGGATCCTGCGGGTCGAAGCGCATGACGCGATTCCAGATCGTGTAGACCAGCGGGGCGAGCGCCATCGGCGTGCCGGGGTGACCGGACTTCGCCTGTTGCACCGCGTCGATCGAGAGGGTGCGGATCGTGTTGATCGCCAGCTCGTCGAGCTCCTGGCTCGTCATCGTCTCACCGCCTTGCTCCCCGTTCGGGTTCCAGCGCGGCCACCTTGCCCAGGCGCCGCTCGTGTCGCTCGGCGCGGCTGTAGGTCCCGGCGAGGAACGTCTCGACGAGATCCCACGCGACCGATGGGCCGACAGTCCGCCCACCCATGCAGAGCACGTTCATGTGGTCGTCCTCGACGCCCTGTCGCGCCGAGAAGTGATCGTGGATCAACGCGGCGCGGACGCCTGGCACCTTGTTGGCGCACACCGACGCGCCGACACCGCTCCCGCAGATCGCGACGCCGCGATCGACCCTGCCCGCCACCACGGCGCGCGCGAGCGGCACCACGAAGTCCGGATAATCGTCGTTCGGATCGAGATCGTGGGCACCGAAGTCGACGACCTCGTGTCCCGCCGCGCGGAGCTGGGCGAGCAGCGCCTCCTTCAACGCGAATCCACCGTGATCGGTCGCCATACCCACGCGCATGTGCGTCGCCTCCTCGGATCAGGTGGTCACGACCGGATCGTGCCAGCCCCCGGGGAGCCAGGCGCTTCGGCCTCCCGCGGTCCCCATGTTCCGGGTTCGTACTCGTAGACCGGCGTGCTCGCCGCGAGCATCGGGTCGACGACGCGCCACGCCTCCTCGACGTAGTCCTCGCGGGCAAAGAGCGTCGCATCCCCTCCATCGCGTCGCCGAGCACGCGCTCGTACGCATCCATCTCCTCGGCGTCGGCGTGGCGGCTCGCGACCATCTCGGCGGCCTGACCGACCATCTCCTCCCCGGGCGCCATGACGTTCATGCCGAGCGCGATCGTGACCTCGGGGCTGATCCGGAAGCGCAGGTGGTTCGGACGCGAGCCCTGTGCGGGGATACTCCGTCGGCGGACGTCGGAGCCGGACGAGGATCTCGGTGCACGTCACCGGCAGGCACTTGCCGGCGCGGATGTAGAACGGCACGCCCTGCCAGCGCCACGAATCGATCTCGAGGCTGCAGCGGCCGCGAACGTCTCGACCGTGGAGGCCGGCGCGACGCCCTTCTCGCTCTTGTAGCCGTGGAACTGTCCGCGGACGACGCTCGTCGCGTCGAGGGACGGCATCGCCTTCAGCACCTTCGACCTTCTCGTCCCGGATCGACTCGCTGTCGGTCCGGACCGGCGGCTCCATCGCCAGGTTCGCCAGAACCTGGAACAGGTGGTTCTGCACCACGTCGCGAATGGTGCCCGTCTGCGTCGTAGAACGCGCCGCGGCCCTGGATGCCGAAGTCCTCCGCCATCGTGATCTGCACGCTCGACGTGAGTGCGGTTCCAGAACGGCTCCATGAACGCGTTCGTGAAGCGGAAGTAGAGCATGTTGTGGACCGGCCGCTTGCCCGAGGTAGTGGTCGATGCGGAAGATCGCCGTCTCGGAGAACGCCCCGAGGAGGATGCCGTTGAGCTTCCGCGCCGATCCGAGGTCCGTCCCGAAGGGCTTCTCGACGATCACCCGCGCGCTCGTCGCGCACCCCGACGTCCCGAGCTGCTCCACCACCGTCCCGAACAGGACCGGTGGGATGGCGAGGTAGTGCGCGGGTCGCTGCGGCGGCGCCGAGCGCCTGGCGGAGGGTCCGATACGTCGCGGGATCGTTGTAGTCCCCGTCGACGTAGCCGCAGGAGCGCCGAGAGCTTCGCGAAGGCGGCCGGATCGAAGCTGCCGTGCTTCTCGATGCTCTCGCTCGCCCGCGCCCGGAGCTGATCGAGCGTCCAGCCGGCCTTCGCCACGCCGATGACCGGCACGGTCGAGATGACCGCGCTTCACCATCGCCTGCAGCGCGGGAAAGATCTTCTTGTACGCGAGATCGCCCGTGGCTCCGAAGAAGGCCAGGGCATCGGAATGCGACGCGTCCATCACGTGCTCCCCGTCCGTCGTCACTTGGCGCGGCTTCTCGAGGTGCCCGCCGAACTGGAAGCGCATCGCCGACAGCAGCTTGTCCTGGAAGTCGGCCTCGCCGCGCGAGCTGAAGCGCTGGTAGAGCGCGGTCGAGAGGACCGGCACCGGCACCGCCTCGTCGATTGCCGCCTTGATCGTCCACCGCCCCTCGCCCGAGTCCGAGACGTGCCCGCGAGAAGTCCTTGAGCGCCGGATCCTTCACGAGCGCGGCCGCGGTGAGGTCGAGCAGCCACGAGGCGATCACGCTGCCGCGCCGCCACACCTCCGCGATGTCGCGCAGGTTGAAGTCGTACTGATAGTGCTCTGGGTCGCGCAGCGGGCGTCGTCTCGGCGTCGATCGCGTGCTGCTCCTTGCCGACGTTCGCGTCGCGCAGGACGCCGATCCCCTCGGCGTATGCCGCCATGAGGCCGTACTCGATCCCGTTGTGAACCATCTTGACGAAGTGCCCCGCGCCGTTCGGCCCGCAGTGCAGATAGCCCTGCTCCGCGGTGCCGCCGATCTTCTCGCGCCCCGGCGGTGCGCGGGATGTCGCCGATGCCGGGGCCAGCGCGGCTGAAGATCGGATCGAGGTGCTGCACTACCGCCGGCTCGCCGCCGATCATCATGCAGTAGCCGCGCTCGAGGCCCCAGACGCCGCCGCTCGTTCCCACGTCGACGTAGTGGATGCCCTTCGACCGCGAGCTCCTTCGCGCGCCGGATGTCGTCGACGTAGTAGGAGTTGCCGCCGTCGATCAGGATGTCGTCGCGCTCGAGCAGCGGGACGCAGGTCGGCGATGGTCTTGTCCACGACCGCCGCCGGGACCATCAGCCAGACCGCTCGCGGCTTCGTCGAGCTTCTTCACGAGCTCCGCGAGCGAGGCGGCGCCGACCGCCTTCTCCGACACGAGCTCCGACACGAGCTCCTGACCGACTTCGGCGACCTGTCGAAGACGACGCACTGGTGGCCGCCCTGCAAGAGCCGCCGCACCATGTTCGCACCCATTCGGCCGAGGCCGATCATCCCGAGCTGCATTGGTCACTCCTTCTCGTCACGGTTCACAGTGGTCGATGGCGGCTCAAAGCCGTCTCATCGCTTCGCGCACACTCTCCCTCGAGCGCGCTGCACGCCGGACGGCGGCGCAACGGAGCGATGCGCATGGCCTCAGCCCGCCTTCTTGATCGCCGCGCTCTTGGACTCGATGCCGGCCAGCAGCTCGTTCCAGGACTTCACGAAGGCCTTGGCGCCTTCCTCCTGGAGCTGGACGCCAAGCGCGTCGACGTCGATGCCGGCCTTGGCGAAGCGCGCCAGCACCTCCTCGCAGTCGCCGCCGTCCGTCGGCAGCGATCGGCGCCGAGCGCGCCGTGATCGGCGAGCGCCTTCAGCGTGCCCTCGGGCATGGTGTTCACGGTGAACGGCGCGGCGAGCGCCTTGATGTACAGGATGTCGGAGGCGCTTCGGATCCTTCGTTCCCGTGCTCGCCCAGAGGAGGCGCTGCGGGCGGGCGCCGGCGTTGTAGATGCGCTGCCAGCGCGGCGAGCCGAGCAGCGCGCGGTACGCCTTGTAGGTCCGCTTCGCGATCGCGATGCCGAGCTGGTTCGTGAGCGGCTCGGGCACCTTGCTCGCGACCGCGCGCGTCCCAGCGGCTGACGAACACCGATGCAACCGATCCGACCTCGGGCTTGAGCCCGGCCTCGATCCGCCGCTCGATGCCGCGCAGGAACGCCTCGGCGGCAGCCACGTAGTGGTCGCGCGAGAAGAGGAGCGTGACGTTGATCGGCACGCCGGCGAAGATCGCCTCCTCGATGGCGGGCAGGCCCTCCTTGGTGCCGGGGATCTTGATGAAGAGGTTCGGCCGTCCCGCCCGGGCGAACAGATCCTTCGCCGCGGCGAGCGTGCTCTTGCGTGTCGTAGGCGAGGAGCGGCGACACCTCGAGCGACACCCACCCGTCGACGCCGTCGGTGCGGTCCCAGATCGGCCGGAACAGATCGGCGGCCCGGGTGAGGTCCTCGAGCGCCAGCTCGAAGAACAGCGCCTCGCCCGACTTGCCCTCGTGCGAGCTTCTCGCGGATCGCGGCGTCGTAGGCGGTGCTGCTCTTGTGATGGCGTGGTCGAAGATCGTCGGATTCGACGTGAGCCCGGTCACCGAGAGCTCGTCGATGTAGCGCTGCGAGCGTGCCGCTCTGCAGCAGATCGCGCGTGATGTTGTCGAGCCAGAGACTCTGGCCGAGATCGTGGAGCAGCTTCGTCGCCTTCATGGTGTCACCTCACGTATTGGGAGCCGGGAACGTGTGCTTCCGTCCGACCGCCGTCCGACGACTGAGTCAAGTAGGTCGTAGTCGACGAGGTCTCCATGGAAATGCGCGGTCACGCGTTGCTTCACGGGCTGAGGTCACGCAAAGGGCTGGACTCATGCGACTCGACACCAGGGTGATCATGCTGTGTCGCTCGCCCGAGGCGAGCGAGACGGCGTCGTCGGCGACGTTAGCCGTCTCCACGCAAAGCATCGACGGCCACGCGTCGGCGCCGAGGTCTGCCATCGCCGCCGCCTTCTCGCTCCAGGGATTCCACACGACGGTCGTCGCGGAGCCGCTCTTCTCGACGATGAGTCGGCGCCCGAGCACCGGATCGTCGACCGCGCACGTCGCGCGCGTGGCGACGAACACCGGTCCGTGATGCCGTCGAGCCGCATCGGCTGCTCGCCCAGACGCTTGCGCTCGAGGCGATCGGTCTTGTCGATGTAGGTCGCCTCTTCGAGACCCGCGATGGTCGCCTGGCGTACGTCTCCTACCCGCAGATACGTATGCAGCGCCTCCTCGAACGAGAAGGCGATGGGTCCGCGGTTCTCCACCTCGAGCGTCATCTCCGAGTCGCGAATCGAAGACGACCCGATGTCGCAGGCGGAAATCGTACGGCCACGTCGCCCGGGTCGCATCGCTCGAGTCGAGCCGGAGCGTCACGGCGACCGATCCGTCCTCGGCGCGGACGACGGAATCGACCGCCCACTCGGCGACGCGCGCGAAGCCGTGCTCGGGGGCGGTGGGATCACCCGCGCGCGGCCCGAACCACGGGAAGATCACGGGCACGCCACCCCGGATCGCCTTCCCCGCCACGAACTGGCTCTTCGGGCTCGCGAAGAGGAGCGGCTTCTGCCCGATGGGCTCGTAGTGAGCCACGTGCGCGCCGTGGAGGTAGACGTGGCCGACGGCCGAGGCGGCGGTCACGACCGCGCGGACGAAGCCGCCTGGTCCCGTCTCGAAGCGGACGGCACCAGCGATCCCGAAACGCTCGTCGAGCGAATCGGCTCGGATCATCTTCGCACCCGAGGCTCGAGAATCAGCCGTGATCCGCGCTGCTTCGTGAGATACGACCACGCCCATTGGCGAGCGACCATGAGCCCTGTTTCCGGTTGCCAGAAGGAACGCGAGGTGGATGCCGGCCCACACGCACCACGCCGGGAATCCGGCGAGCGCACCTCCCCGACTCGAGGACCGCGAATTTGCGTCCGATGACCGCGAGATTCCCTTTGTCGAAGTAGCGGAACGGCGACGGCGCGGGCCGTCCGGCGACGCGGCTCGCGATGACGTTCCCGCGTAACGTCCTTGCTGCATATCGCGCCTGCAACGGGTCACTTCACGCGCCCAATCGCAGGCGGGGTCGCTCGCGGGCGGCGATCAGAGCAGGCCGCCAGCGCCGTCCATCCCGTCTGATGCGAGGCGCCGAGCCCCTCGCCGGTCTCGCCGTGGAAATACTCGTGGAAGAGCAGGTGGTCGCGCCACGCCGGGTCCTTGAACTGCGGGTGCTCGCCCCAGAAGGGCCGTTGTCCCCGCTCGTCGGGTAGGAAGAGCCGCAGGAGGCGACGCTCGAGCTCGTCGGCCACCTCTCCCAGATGCGCGTGACGTCCGGATCGCGTCGGGAGCTCGACCGTCAAGCGGTCGCCGAAGCCCGCGTGCAGACGTCGCAGCGACTCGATCACCAGGAAGTTCAGCGGAAACCAGATCGGTCCCCGCCAGTTCGAGTTGCCGCCGAAGAGGCCAGAGGTCGATTCGGCCGGCTGGTAGTCGAGACGGAACTCGCCGCGCGGGAGTGACAGGATGAACGGGTGCTCGCGATGGCGCCGCGAGAGCGAGCGGAGCCCGTAGGGCGAGAGGAACTCGTCCTCGTCCAGCATTGCGGCAACTACCCGCCGCAGCCGGTCCTCCTCGACGAGTGTGAACACGCCCTGCCCATCTCGCACGACGCCATGCCAGCCCCGCGCGAGATCCGGCCGGCTGCGCCAGGAACCATCGCACGCGGGACCGGAGACCCGACAACCGCTCCCACAGGGCGCTGGGAAGCGTCACCGACGCGAAGATGGGCACCAGCCCGACCATGGAGCGTCCCCGGAGCGGGATCGCTCGACCGTCAGGCATGCGCAGGAGGTCATAGTAGAAGCCGTCCTCTTCGTCCCACAGGCCACCCTTGTTCATCGCCGGACGCGATGTGGACGAAGTGCTCGAAGAACTTCGACCGCAACGTCCTCGTACGCCCGGTCGTGGTTGGCCAGATGCAGGGCGATCTCGAGCATGTTGAGGCAGAACATCGCCATCCACGCCGTGCCGTCGGATTGCTCGAGGCGCCACCCCGGCGGGGAGCACGGTCGAGCGATCGAACGGTCCGATGTTGTCGAGCCCGAGGAACCCGCCCTCGAAGATGTTGTTGCCGAGGGCGTCCTTGCGGTTCACCCACCAGGTGAAGTTGATGAGCAGCTTCTGGAAGACCCGCGCGAGAAAATCGAAGTCCGGTTCCCCGTCGATCTCGAACACCGACAGCGCCGCCCACGCGTGCACCGGCGGGTTCACGTCGCCGAACGCCCACTCGTAGGCCGGCAGCTGTCCGTTCGGGTGCATGTACCACTCGCGGCAGATGAGCCGCAGCTGGTGTTTCGCGACGTGCGGGATTCGACGTGGGCGAGCGTGACGCAGTGGAAGGCGAGGTCCCACGCGGCGTACCACGGGTATTCCCACTTGTCGGGCATCGACGATGACGTCGCGGTTGTTCAGGTGCCGCCACACGGCATTCCGCCCGCCACGGCGCTCCGACGGCGGAGGTGGTTGCGCGGGGTCACCGTCGAGCCAGCGCCGCACGTCGTATTCGTAGAATTGCTGGCTCCACACGATCCCCGCCAAGCGCCTGCCGCATGATCGCGGCCTCGTCGTCGGTGGCTCCGGTGGGCCGGAGCGACGCATAGAACTCGTCGGCCTCGCGTTCGCGGTCGCCCATCGTCTGCACGAAGCTCGTGCCGAGATCGGGGCGTGGCATCGCGGGGTCGTGGGTGCTCGCCAGACGAAGTCGCAGCTCGATCGTGTCGCCGGGGTCGACGGCGACGCGATACCAGCACGACATCTTCGTTCCGTGTCCTTCCGGGTTCACCGTGGCCGCGCCGTGCACGACGTGGTCGTTGATACCGTCCTTGGGGTAGGGCGTCGTGCCGTGCGACCCGAAGAGCCGGGGGTAGTTGGTCTCGTTCTCGCAAAACAGCAGCGTTGGTGGCCGGCCGCCGGGATGCGGATCGGCCGCGAGCAGCCAGCGGCTACGATCGACGTCTTCGGCGATGGCCAACGCCGTCCCGGCAGAGCTGCGTTGGCCCCGGATCGACGGACGCGCGCTCCCGGCGTCCCATGACCACCGGTTGCGAAACCAGAGCGTGGGCAGGGCGTGCAGCTCGGCGGGGCGGGCCCGGCGTTGCGGATCCGGAGGCGCAGGCACATGTCGTCGGATGCCGCCTTGGCGTAGTCGGCGACGATCTGCCAGTAGCGCGTCGCCGTCGAAGACGCCGGTGTCGACGAGCTCGAACTCGCGATCGGTGCGACCGCGCCGACGATTCTCCTCGACCAATGCCGTCGTACGGGAACTCGGCCTGCGGGTAGTGGTAGCGCCACCGCAGCCACGAGGCGGTGGGCGTGCGCGTCGACGTACCACCAGTACTCCTTGGCGTCCTCGCCGTGGTTGCCCTCGTTGCCGGTGAGCCCGAAGATGCGCTCCTTCAGGATCGGATCGCGGCCGTTCCAGAACGCGAGCGCCAGACAGAGGTGCTGCTCGAGGTCGCTGATGCCCGCGAGGCCGTCCTCGCTCCAGCGGTAGGCGCGCGAGCGCGCGTGATCGTGCGGGAAGTACTCCCACGCCGTCCCCGTCGCGCTGTAGTCCTCGCGCACGGTGCCCCACGCCCGCTCGCTCAGGTAGGGACCGAGCAGCTGCCACGGTCCGGGTCCGTCGGGTGGCACCGTCCGCAGCCGCTCGCGCTCCGCATCGCACTCCGGGGATGCGGCGGCTCCACGATCGGTGCGGCGACGCGTCACGCCAGCATCGTCGCGAAAGAAGTCGGTGAACCCATTGCCACGAGATGCGGCCTATAGCGTCATGCGAGGAGCGGCGACAAGGCCGTTCCCCTCTCCGCAGCGATCCGACGTCCGCCCGTGCCTTGATCCCGGCACCGTCGTGGTGTTAGCGATCTTGCCGTGAGCGCCCCCACTCCGACGCACTGGTCTTCTTCGGCGCGACTGGCGGTGCATCGTGAGGATCCTCGCCGTCGACGTCGGCGGCACGCATGTGAAGGTGCTCGCGACCGGGAAGAACGTTGCGCGAAAGATCGACTCGGGCCCGACCATGACCGCGCGGTCAGATGGTGCGCGAGGTCAAGCGCGCCACCGCGGATTGGGTCTACGATGCCGTGTCCATCGGCTATCCAGGGCCGGTGCTGCACGATCGGCCGGTGGCCGAACCCCGAAACCTCGGTGCGGGCTGGGTCGGGTTCGACTACCGCAAGACATTCTGGAAAGCCCGTGAAGATGGTCAACGACGCGGCCATGCAGGCGCTCGGCAGCTACGAGGGCGGACGCATGCTGTTCCTCGGCCTCGGCACGGCCTCGGGTCGGCGCTCGTGGCCGACGGCGGAAAGATTCGGTAGAATCCGTACGGGCTTTGCGGCGAGCCAACTACCGTCGCCTACCCCACTTTGCCTTCACCGCGGCCCTAAGGGACGTAACCACACAAGGCGACTCCGAGGCCGGTCGAAACGGGCGCCTACTCTTTGTCTGCGCGGGTGTACCCGACCGCCCAGCGGAAGAAGTCCACGCGTAGGACTACGCACGTAGTCCCACGGCTTTCGGGTCCGGCCCGGTCACCTATTCCCGACTCATGGGATCCGGCCGCGCCGCTGGTACTCGGATCAGGGCGTCGGGGTTCGCGGCGGAGCGAAGCCGAGCGACCGCAAGGCAACGAGCACAACAGGCTGCTCCTTCCTATCTAACAACGTCCTAGCAAACGTCGCGGCCGGGGCCCGCTGGAGTGCTGATCGTTGGCGGACGCGACTCGACGGAGCGGGAGCGACGATGCGCTGGCTGTATGCTCTCAAGCTGGCCAAGTCGTCCGGCGCCATCAAGGGTCCAGGGTGGCAGTGTGACGGTGTTTTGGCACCATCCGGACTCCGGCGCTCAAAGGACCGGCCAGTAGTGGAGGGATAGTGGATGGATGATCGTGGAAGGTCGTGGCTTGGGGTCGTGGCGCGGGTGGTCTCGGGGGCGTTGATGGTCGTCCTCGGCTGTCCGGGAAATGCCGCCGCGGCGATCGGAACGCCGGGGTTCGTGGGCTCCTTCGGATCCCAGAATGCGGCGACGTCGACGAGCGTGACGCTCGGAGGAGCCATCCCCGTGGGGAGACGCTCATCGTCACGGTGGCGCTCGAGCCGGTCGTGGGTAGCGTCAGCTGCGGGGACAGTGCCGGGGGCGGGACGTGGCACGTCGATGCAGACGTGACCAACGGCAGTGGCACCGCCGGCGTCCGCACCGTCGTCTGCTCTGCTCCCGGTGACGGTGATGATGCCCGCCGGGACCATGGTGACGGTGAGCCATCCGTCCAGCATCAACCAGGCGATGACCGTGGCCAGGGTGAGCGGCCCTCGCCAGCGCAGGGGCGCCGACAAGACGTCGACCGCGACCGACTTCAGCGACAGCCCCGACAGCGGGAGCACCACGACCACGAGCGTGGCCGCGGAGCTGCTGATCGGCGCCATCGGCGCCGAGAGCGAAGAACGAAACGTTCACGCCCACGCCAGGGCGGGAGCTTCACGACGCCCGTTTTCAGCGAGCAATCCGGCAATTCGGGCGTCGCGACCACCAACGTGACCACCTTCGCGGCGCTGGCATCGTGGCGGCGACCGGCACGTACGCGGCGACGGGCACGCTCGGCGGCCCGCGCCGTTGGGCGGCCGCGATCGCCACCTACGAGCGGCCTGTGCGGCAACGGCACCGTCGACGCCGGTGAGCAGTGCGACGACGGCAACACCCACCAACGGCGACTGCTGCTCTTCGACCTGCACGTTCGAACCCTCCGCGACCGTGTGCCGGTCGGCCGCCGGCGTCTGCGACGTCGCCGAGAACTGCACGGGCTCGAGCGCCACCTGCCCTGCCAATACCTTCGCATCGTCGAGCACCGTCTGTCGGTCCGCCGCCGGCGTGTGCGACGTCGCCGAGAGCTGCACCGGCTCCGGCGCCGCCTGTCCCGCCAATGCCTTCGTTTCGTCGAGCACCGTCTGTCGCTCGTCGGCCGGCGTGTGCGACGTCGCGGAGAGCTGCACGGGTGCCGAGCGCGGCCGTGTCCGGCGGACGCGTTCATGTCGTCGGCGACCGTCTGCCGCTCGTCGGCCGGCGTGTGCGACGTGGCGGAGAGCTGCACGGGCTCGGCGGCGGCGTGTCCGGCCGACGCGAAGGTGACGCTCGGCGACGGTCTGCCGCTCGTCGGCCGGCGTGTGCGACGTCGGCCGAGGCGTGCAACGGGTCGGCGAACGACGTGCCCGGCGGACGCCTTCGCGTCGTCGGCGACGGTCTGCCGCTCGTCGGCGGGCGTCTGCGACGTGGCCGAGAACTGCACGGGCTCGGCGGCAGCCTGTCCGGCCGACGCGTTCGTCGTCGTCGGCGACGGTCTGCCGCTCGTCGGCGGGCGTCTGCGACGTGGCCGAGAACTGCACCGGCTCGAGCGGCAGCGTGTCCGGCGCGACGCGTTCGTGTCGTCGGCGACGCGTCTGCCGCTCGGCGGCGGGCGTCTGCGACGTGGCGGAGAGCTGCACGGGCTCGGCGGCGGCGTGTCCGGCCGACGCGAAGGTGACGCTCGGCGACCGTGTGCCGCTCGTCGGCGGGCGTCTGCGACGTGGCCGAGAGCCTGCGACGGGTCGAGCAACACGTGTCCGGCGGACGCCTTCGCGTCGTCGGCGACGGTCTGCCGCTCGGCGGCGCGGCGTCTGCGACGTGGCCGAGAACTGCACGGGCTCGGCGGCGGCGTGTCCGGCCGACGCGAAGGTGACGCTCCGGCACGGTGTGCCGCTCGTCGGCGGGCGTCTGCGACGTGGCCGAGGCCTGCGACGGCGTCGAGCGCAGCGTGTCCGGCGGACGCCTTCGTGTCGTCGGCGACGGTGTGCCGCTCGGCGGCGCGGCGTCTGCGACGTGGCCGAGAACTGCACGGGCTCGGCGGCGGCGTGTCCGGCCGACGCGAAGGTCGAGCTCGGCGACCGTGTGCCGCTCGTCGGCCGGCGTCTGCGACGTCGCCGAGGCGTGCGACGGGTCGAGCGACGCGTGTCCGAGCGGACGCCTTCGCGTCGTCGGCGACGGTCTGCCGCTCGGCGGGCGGCGTGTGCGACGTGGCGGAGAGCTGCACGGGTCGGCGGCGGCGTGTCCGGCCGACGCGAAGGTGAGCTCAGGCACGGTCTGCCGCTCGTCGGCGGGCGTCTGCGACGTCGCCGAGGCCTGCGACGGTGCGAGCGACGACGTGTCCGGCGGACGCCTTCGCAGTCGTCGGCGACGGTCTGCCGCTCGGCGGGCGGCGTCTGCGACGTGGCGGAGAGCTGCACAGGGTCGGCGGCGGCGTGTCCGGCCGACGCGAAGGTGAGCTCGGGCACGGTCTGCCGCTCGTCGGCGGGCGTCTGCGACGTGGCCGAGGCGTGCGACGGTCGAGCGACGCGTGTCCGGCGGACGCCTTCGTGTCGTCGGCGACGGTCTGCCGCTCGTCGGCGGGCGTCTGCGACGTGGCCGAGAACTGCACGGGCTCGGCGGCGGCGTGTCCGGCCGACGCGAAGGTGAGCTCGGCGACCGTCTGCCGCTCGTCGGCGGGCGTCTGCGACGTGGCCGAGAGCGTGCGACGGCGTCGAGCGACGACTGTCCGAGCGGACGTCTTCGAGTCGTCGGCGACGGTCTGCCGCTCGGCGGCCGGCGTCTGCGACGTGGCCGAGAACTGCACCGGCGTCGAGCGCCAGCTGTCCGGCGGACGCGAAGAGCACGCGCGGTCTGCCGCTCGTCGGCGGGCGTCTGCGACGTCGCCGAGACCTGCGACGGCGTGACCGACGACTGCCCGACCGACGTTCGACGCGTCGAGCACGCGTCTGTCGTCGCGTCGGCCGGCGTGTGCGACCTGGCCGAGACCTGCACGGCGTCGGCGACGAGCTGTCCGGCGGACGCGAAGAGCACGGCGCCGTCTGCCGCTCCGTCGGCGGGCGTGTGCGACGTCGCCGAGACGCTGCGACGGCGTCGAGCGACGACTGTCCGGCCGACGATCGAGCAGCGCGGCACGGTCGTGCCGGTCCGTCGGCCGGCGTGTGCGACGTGGCCGAGACCTGCACGGCGCGAGCGGCGACTGCCCGGCCGACGCGAAGAGCGGCGCGTCCGTGTGCCGCTCGGCGGCGGGCGTCTGCGACGTCGCCGAGACGTGCGACGGCGTCGACCGACGACTGTCCGACCGACGCGTTCGTCGCGTCGAGCACCGGTCTGCCGCTCGGCGGCGCGGCGTCTGCGACGTGGCCGAGAACTGCACGGGCTCGGCGGCGGCGTGTCCGGCCGACGCGAAGAGCTCGGGCGACCGTGTGCCGCTCGTCGGCCGGCGTGCTGCGACGTGGCCGAGGCGTGCGACGGGTCGAGCGACGACGTGTCCGACGGACGTCTTCGTCGTCGTCGGCACGGTCTGCCGCTCGGCGGGCGGCGTCTGCGACGTGGCCGAGAACTGCACGGGTTCGGCGGCGGCGTGTCCGGCCGACGTGAAGGTGGCTCGGCGACCGTGTGCCGCTCGTCGGCCGGCGTGTGCGACGTGGCCGAGGCGTGCGACGGCGTCGAGCGACGACGTGTCCGACGCGACGTCTTCGAGTCGTCGGCGACGGTCTGCCGCTCGGCGGGCGGCGTCTGCGACGTGGCCGAGAACTGCACGGGCTCGGCGGCCGCGTGTCCGGCCGACGCGAAGGTGAGCTCGGGCGATCGTGTGCCGCTCGGCGGCCGGCGTGTGCGACGTGGCCGAGGCGTGCGACGGGTCGAGCGACGACGTGTCCGGCGGACGTCTTCGTCGTCGTCGGCGACGGTCTGCCGCTCGTCGGCGGGCGTCTGCGACGTGGCCGAGAACTGCACGGGCTCGGCGGCAGCGTGTCCGGCGCGACGCGAAGCAGCTCGGCGCCGTCTGCCGCTCGTCGGCGGGCGTCTGCGACGTCGCCGAGGCCTGCGACGGCGTCGAGCGACGACTGTCCGGCCGACGTCTTCGAGTCGTCGGCGACGGTCTGCCGCTCGTCGGCGCGGCGTCTGCGACGTGGCCGAGAACTGCACCGGCTCGAGCGGCGACTGTCCGGCCGACGCGTCGGCGAGCGCGCGGTCGTGCTGCCGCTCGGCGGCGGGCGTCTGCGACGTGGCCGAGAACTGCGACGGCGTCGAGCGACGACTGTCCGGCCGACGCGTTCGTCTCGTCGGCGACCGTCTGCCGCTCGGCGGCGGGCGTCTGCGACGTGGCCGAGAACTGCACGGGCTCGGCGGCGGCGTGTCCGGCCGACGCGAACGTGTCGCTCGGCGACCGTCTGCCGCTCGTCGGCGGGCGTCTGCGACGTGGCCGAGACCTGCGACGGCTCGAGCGACGCGTGTCCGAGCGACGTCTTCGAGTCGTCGGCGACGGTCTGCCGCTCGTCGGCGGGCGTCTGCGACGCGGCCGAGAACTGCACGGGCTCGAGCGGCAGCGTGTCCGGCCGACGCGACAGGTCGAGCTCGGCGCGGTCTGCCGCTCGTCGGCGGGCGTCTGCGACGTGGCCGAGACCTGCGACGGCTCGAGCGACGACGTGTCCGGCGCGACGTCGTTCGTGTCGTCGGCGACGGTCTGCCGCTCGGCGGGCGGCATCTGCGACGTGGCCGAGAGCTGCACGGGCTCGGCGGCGGCGTGTCCGGCCGACGCGAACGTGAGCTCGGCGACCGTCTGCCGCTCGTCGGCCGGCGTCTGCGACGTGGCCGAGAGCGTGCGACGGGTCGAGCGCGACGTGTCCGGCGGACGTCTTCGTGTCGTCGGCGACGGTCTGCCGCTCGGCGGCGGGCATCTGCGACGCGGCCGAGAGCTGCACCGGCTCGAGCGCGGACTGTCCCGCCGACGGCTTCGCCTCGTCGAGCGCGGTCTGCCGCTCGGCGGCGGGGCGTGCGACGTGGCCGAGCAGTGCGACGGCTCCAGCGCCGCGTGTCCCGCCGATGCGAAGAGCAGCGCGGTCTGCCGCTCCGCGGCCGGCGCCTGTGACGCAGCCGAGAGCGTGCGACGGTGCGAGCGACGACTGTCCGGAGGACGACTTCGCGCTGGCCGGTACGGTCTGCCGATCGGCCGCGGCCGTCTGCGACGTCGCCGAGAGCTGCGACGGGACGCAGCGCCGACTGTCCTGCCGACAGCGTCGCGGGCGCGTTCGTCGTGTGCCGGTCCGCCGCCGGCGACTGCGACGTCGCCGAGCAATGCGACGGCGTCGGCGCCGACTGTCCGGCGGACAGGTTCGCTCGTCGAGCACGTCGTCTGCCGCTCGGCCGCCGGCGTCTGCGACGTGGCGGAGCACTGCAGCGGATCAACGGCGACTTGCCCGCCCGACGGCAAGAGCACCACGGTCTGCCGCTCCGCGAGCGCGCGCGTGCGACGCCGCCGAGAGCTGTGACGGGTGAGCGACGACTGTCCGGCCGACGTCCTCGCGTCGTCCGGAACCGTCTGCCGCTCGGCGGCCGGCCTGTGCGATGCGGCCGAGCTGTGCACCGGCTCGAGCCCGACGTGCCCCGCCGACGCCAAGAGCACGGCCGTGTGCCGGTCTGCGGCCGGGACCTGCGACGTCGCCGAGACGTGCGACGGCACCGGCAACACGTGTCCGACCGACGCCTTCGCGAGCTCCGGAACCGTCTGCTCCTCGACCGGCTCGTGCGGGGCCCCGGCGGTCTGCACGGGCACGAGTGCCACCTGTCCCGTCAGCACGGGGAGCGATCCGGACGGCGACGGTGTCTGCGGTGCTCAGGACAACTGCCCTGACGTCGCCAACCCGAACCAGTCCGACGGCGACGGCGACGGTCTCGGCGACGCGTGCGATCCGTGCACCAACCTGCACGACATCCACCCGACGAAGACGCTCATCAAGCTGACGAAGCTCACCAACGAGCCGAAGGACGGGTTCAACTTCAAGGGCGTGCTCGACGGCGTGCCGATCACGCCGTCCATCAATCCCCTCAGCCGGGGCGGCGCGCGCGTGATCCTCGCGACATCGCCCGGCGGCGCGTTCCTCGACGTCAGGGTGCCCGGCCCCCAGGGCTGGAAGGCCAACAAGAAGCACACGACGTTCACGTACGCCAACTCTCAAGGCTTCGAGGGCATCCGCCAAGATCAAGCTCGAGCTGCCGCTGAAGCACCCGGGCCGGGTGAAGTTCATGGTCGTCGGCAAGAAGGTCGGCTTCCCGAATCCGAGCGTGCTCCCCATCGCGGGGACGCTGGTGCTGAATCCGCCGCTCGCCGTCAACGGCCAGTGCGGCGAGACGAACTTCGCGTCTGGGTCCTGCAAGCGCAACAAGAAGGGTACTACCGTCACGTGTAAGTAGGCTCGATCGCGCCGGGGCGCTGAACGGCGCCCGGCAGCGGGAAGTCTCTTGCACCTTCAACCTCGACACGAGTCAGGTGGTCAGGATCCGCTGCTAGTGAGTCGAGGGACGTGGTCCTGGTAGACTGGATCCGCACGCTCCCCGTGCCGCCCGACGCCGACGACATGGACGAGGGCGAGTGGTTCTGGACAATGTGCGCGCGCTTCTCCGCCGCTTCTCGGCTGGGTCGCGAAGGTCTCGCGGCACGTCGGAAGAGACGATCTTCCGCCACTACCGCACCTGGGTTCCGGGCCTGAATCCGAACGCCGGCGCGAAGGTCGGGCGCATCCTCGGCGGGGTCGGCGGGGGAACACGCCCCTGTCTGCGTCCCCGTTGCGTCCCCAGCGCCGAAGAAAAGCGCCGAGACGCAACGAGATCAGCTGCTTGAGAAAGTGGAGGCGGGGAATCGAACCGCGCTGGCCGGACGGCGCGGAAAGACTCGGTAGAGATCCGCGCGGGCTTCCCGGCGCTGCAGCTACCGTCGCCTACCCCGCTTTACCTCACCACGCGTCCCCAGGGACGCGCCACCGCAACGAGTTTGGGAACGAGAGGTCAAAACCCGCCAGGCCATCCGCCACGTAGGCTGATGCTCCGCCGCTGCCCTGCTTCTTCGTCTCTGGCGTGAACTTGCTGCGTCCGCATCATTCCGACTCCTTCCCTCGACGCCGGCAACGGACCGGCTCGCCCTCCCCTGGCCGGGCTCGCAGTCGATTCGCGGTTCGGCTCGCATGCGCGGGGTAGAGGCAGACGTAGGCGGCCGAGAGGATCTCGGCCGCCCGCCGGGCGCGCGCGATCGAGCGGCTGCTAGCCGCGCGCTACTTCTTCACCAGCATCGCCGTGAGCGTCAGCTTCCCTGACCGAGCGGCCCGCCCGACCGATTCGGGAGTTCAGCGAGACGGACAGCGGCACGTTGACGAACGTTCCGGGGTGCGCCGCCTCCATGGCGTCGAGGTCGACGAACCACGTCCCGGACACCGTGCAGAACCCGCCCGCCGCGCCTTCCGCACACTGCTGGAAGATTCTGGACATGGTTGCCGTCCAACGGCTCGAAATCGAACCCGTTCACCGTCGCGCCGAGGCCGATGAACGTCCCCGGCGTCGGCGTATACCCGGAGAGCACGCCGCTCACCACGAGCAGATATCTCCGCTTGCCCTTCACCAGCTGCACGGTGGTTGCGTGCGGGCTGTTGTCCACGGTGAGACCGACCGCCGACCGGACGGCCGTGACCTTGCCGGGGAGGACGACGGCATCCGCCCGCGCCGGAACCGGCGCGAGAGCGACGAGCCCCAGCAATGCGAGCGAGGCGACGACGGCCCGTCCCGCGCGCGCCGCCCACCCTCGACCACGACGAAATGGCTTTCCATGACAGATCTCCTCTCGTTGTTGGGCCTGGAGCAGGGCGCCGCCACCGTGGCTGGCGAACTCGCTCTTCGGCGTTCGAGCTGGGGGCGTTCGTTCGGACCGAACAATGTACGTACCCCGGGATGCGGCGGCCCCCGTCCGGCCGAAACGGGGCTAAGCTCGCGATCTCGATCTCGGCCTTCAGGTCCGTCTCGTAGTCGTGGTTCGACTCGAGGCGCGATCCTCGCCACGTGGGCCGTCGTTCATGGCCAGGGTCTCCGGCCATGACGACCGTGGACCCGGATGGGGGCGTTCCGCGTTCGCGAACTCCTCGACTCCCGCTTCAAGGCCAGCCCCATCATCACCATGTCCGGAAGGCCCGTCTTGCGACCGCAAACGGTGGCCGGTGGAGTAACAACGTCTACGAGAGGATTCTCCCCCGGTCACCGGCCTTCGATTTCAACGATGATCCAGCTCGGCTCGGCGCCGTATACGAGCTTCGCCGAACATGACGTGATCCTCGCATGGGTCCTCCTGCCGCTCAGCCCACCCCGCGAGACGGTGTGTGGCCGAGATCGGTGGCGACGCCCGCGCCGACCTCACCACGCGCCGAGGTCGCGCCACGCAAAACGTCAAGGCAGACCCTGTGTTACGGATCGGCTCTCGCTTTGCGAATGGAGGCGGAGGGAATCGAGACCCTCGTCCGAAAGTGTCTCCCTGAACGCTTCTACGTGCGTATCCGATGATTTGTCGTCGTCACCTTTGCTCCCATCGGCAGGATCTCCGGCGACCAGCCGGCGGTTGTATCTCGGCCCCCACCCCGCCGGCGCGATGGGGGCCCAGCCCAGACTGCGTCGCTCACTCCCGCCTTACGGGCGCGGGCAGGGTGAACGTGGTCGCCTAATTAGGCTGCCAGTGCGTAGTTGTTCGTTGGCAATTAAGCCGTTCTGTCCTTTTTGACGAGGTTAACAGCACCCCGGCACGCAACGTTCGCTTCGCCACCTCCGTCGAAACCAGATCGCCTCCAGGACTGGGAACGCATCGACTATAAGGTCGCCTCGCGGGAGGCAACGTCATAGCTGGATGCACGAGCGCCATCCCGGTACCGCGACGCGGAACGTGGGGAGCGACGGTCCAGGGTCAGATTGCCGATGTACGCCGTCCGGCGATCCGGGCCCGCCGAAGCAGATGTTCGTTGGCAAGCCGGCATGCACCTTCGCGTCCGGATCCTCGATCACCGGCTCCCACGCGCCCGCCGGCGTGATGTAGCCGACGCCGTTCGGCATCGGCAGCGTCACCCACAGAGTTGCCCGCCTCGTCGAACGCGATGCCGTCCGGGCGCGGTGCCGAGGTCCGGTCCGTACTGCTCGCGCTCGCCGAGCGTGCCCGTCGGCACGGATCGGGAAACGCGTCACGCGGAACGCGCTCGACTCGGCGACGTAGACGAAGCGCTCGTCGGCGTCGACGCGCGACGCCGTTCCGCGAACCAGAGGTCGTCGGCGACGATCTCGCTCCGGCCGTCGCGGATGCAGAACAGGGAAGCCGTCGCCGGCGGGCTGCGGGATCGCCTCCATCAGGTCGAGCGCGCGCCGTGCTGTTCGAGACCCAGAGCCGGTCGCTGGCGATCGCATGAACGGGAAGTTCGGCGACGTCGTCTCCGGCCCGCTCGCCTCGGTCGCGAGCACCTCGTGCCGGCCGGTCGCCGGGATCGAGCCGCTGCACCGAGCCGGCGAGGTTCGCGATCACGACGCGGCCCTCCGCGGTCGAGGCAGATGCCGTTCGGCTCGCCGCCCACCTGCCCCGACCCGCGCTCGTGCGATCCGTCGGCGGCGATGCGCGTGCAGCGCACCGCGACCGTCGGCCGCCCAGACCGTGCCGTCGCGCGCGCGCACATGACGCCCTCGCAGCGCGCAAGGTCCTTGCCCAGACGGGTCACGGCATCAGGGAATCCGCATGTTGGGGCGTCTGCAGTGCGCATCCCGGCCGTCGACTGGTGCCGTAGACCAGGCACAACCGCCCCGGAACGGGGCCACGACGGAGGGAAAGACCATGATGCGCCTCATCATCCAGACGATCCTGATCCTCTCGGCTGCAGTCGGCTTCGCGATCCGCGCCTCGCCGCGGCGGAGCGTGCCTGCGCAAAGGTCGCTTCGTGATGGACCAGGGGTCGACCTCGGCGGCAACGCCGGGTTCGTGCGGACCCTGTCCGCCGGCCCGCCGCATCTCGATCGCCGGCGGCGACGACGGGTTCGCCGTTGGACTCGGCGGCTGCCAGGCGGCCATCGTGACGCGAGCGCCCGCACCGACGTCTTCGTCCTCCGCACGCGCTTCCGTGATTGCGGCGAGCGCCCGCGCTTCCGCGTGCGCCTCGCGCTTTTCGTCCGACTGGCCAGACCGCTCACCGGCCGCGTTCGCGCGGGCGGCCCGAGATCGTCGAGGAGTTCACCGCGCAGGCGTCGCGCTTCCGGACGCCGATCGCTCTCGACCGACCCGACCGGCCCGATCGATCCGACCGACCCACGCCCGACCGATCCCGGCAACCCGACCGATCCAGGTACCGAGCAGACCGTTCCCGCTCGGCGAGAAGCCGGCATCTCCGTCTTCTCGCCGCAGTCGACCCGCACGGGCGAGACGTCACGCTCTTCGGCCGCAACCTCGATCGCGGTATCCGACCGCAACGGCCAGCCCTGGAACGGCGACGTCCCGTTCGTCGCGACCTTCGCGCGCCGCTTCTCTGACGCGCGTGACCGCGCCAGTCACGTTCGTCTCGGCGACCGAGGCTCCGGGTTCGCGTGCCGCGCTCGTCGTCGCCGGCACGATCATCCTCGCCGACCGGCTCTCCGACGGGACGGCCGGCGAGCCCATCAGCGAGACCTCGGAATCGCTCGTGATCATCCGTCAGGATGGCTGACGCCGGTCGAGGAGCTTCGACCAGCAACGCGCCGGCGCCGACGAGCGCCAACACGGCGAAGCGTGACCGGTTTCAGGCCTCCAACCTGAACGCGCGATCGTCGTGCCAGGGCACCTATCAGGTCGCCACCGCGCGAACCAGAACGCGGCTACCGCCTGAATCCTCGACCTCAACCGCAACTTCTTCTTTCGGTCTCTTCGATCCGAGCATGCGGGCGTCCGATCGCGGCGTTCGATCACACGAGCGAATTCGGCTTTGCGACCGAGCGCGGCAGCGGCTGCTTCCACGCCAGTGCCGACGCGATGCTGTGTGGTTTCAGATCGGCGACAGCGACGCCGGGCGTTGCCGGCGGCGAATGTTATTCGTCACGGTGCAGCTGGACGTGGACCGCCGACGCGGGCACGGCCCGTCCGATCGCCGCGTCGCGGGGCTCTGCGCCAGCAGCGACGGCATCGTCCTCTGACGCGCCAGCGCACGACGACGAACATCCAGGTCCTGCCCGCCCACGTTCATCAGCGGCCGGGCACGATCCGGGGTACGTCGAGGCGGTCCGCTCTTCCTCCAGAACGTGTTTCTCCCCGAGCCAGCCCGGTGTCTGCGGCGATCGAACTTCTTCTGCCCCGACCTCGGCCCGAGCATCAGCAGCGCCTCTGGGCGAACGGCATCGTCATCGACTTCGACCTGAGCCTCTTCAACGACGCCTGACGAGCCCCCCTCCCTCGTCAGCGCACCCTGGCCGCGAAAGGCGACCGGGGCGTGGTATCGCACCTAAAGCGACCGCTTCGCGCGGCAATCAGCGCTTTGCTGGGCGAGCACGCTGCCCCACCATCGTTATGAGGACTCCACGATTTCCGGAGGGGCCGGTCTGGCTCGGGCGCGTCGCGTCGCCGTCACCGGATTCGCGGACAGTGCGTCTCGCTCTGGGAGGGCGGCAGAATTTCGACGCGTCGCCATCACCGGCGGCGGCGCGAACGGTGCGACGCTCTGGTCCGACGGCGCGCTCGTCGCGTAACGGCGGCGTGTCACTCGAACACGAGGGACGCTGGATAGCGAAGGAGACCCGCTCGCAGGCCGCATCCAACGCGTGACGCTCGCGGGCGACGTCCGCGACGTCGCGACCGCCTGCCCGGCGATCCACACCCAGCCGCCCGAACGACCTGTGCTTCCGGTCCGGACGGCCTCCTCTACCGCACCGATCCCCACAACTGGGAGGAGCTGCCGGAGGCCCGGTCGCGTGGCCCCAGACGACGCTCGACGGGCGCGTCGAGCTGGTCGCATTCGTGCCGCTCTTCCCGAACGGCATCGCGTTCAGGCCGGACGACTGCCTCTACGTCGCCCAGAGCATGACGCAGACGATCCTGGTCATGGATGCGAAGCCCGGGACGTCGTTCACCGAGTTCGCGAAGCTCCCAAACGGGCTGTCCACGACGGATTCTGCTTCGATCAGGCCGGCAGATTGTACGTCGCCGGCAGTCGGCGAGCGGTCGTCGTCTTCAGGCGCGACAGGCGCCTGGCCGACACGATCGGGGATGGGAAGGCAGCAGCGAGCCCACGAACTGCTGCCTCGGGGACGGCGTGCATACCTGCGTGACCCTCTCGGGTCCCGGACACCTCGCCACCCTGCCGATCGACGCCGAGCCGCTGCCGACTGTATCCCGGCTCGGCGCTGAGCCATCAGGCCGCGCGCGTAGCGGCCGGTACCGGCTGGTGCGCCTGCAGCCGCCGCCGCATCCGGAACGGATCCCAGGTTCAAGGCCTCGCAGATGCGGAGGAAGCTGAAGACCCACTTCCGATCGCGTGGAGAGGATCCACTGCCGGGCCCGTCGTGGAACGCGCACGGCTCTGCCGCGACGATCCGCGCTCGCGGACGTACACGTGCATGGCGTCCTCGAGGATGGCCGCCATCAAGCGCGGCACCCGGTCGGCGGGTTGTGGGGCCCACGCGCTATCGCCTGGAGTTGGATTGGAATGAACCGCTCCCCACTCCAGAGGGCGGAAGCGCATCGCTGATCGCAGGCCCGGCCAGAGTTCATGCGGGCTGCTGCAGGCACCGCCACGTGCCAAACGAAAACGTCAGATTGCACCGGGCGTTGCACGCTCCCGTGTGGTGTCGATTCTACAAGACTCATTGACGGTCTCTCCAAAATTTGCGCGCGTATTGGATTGCGTAGCCCGTGCCCGGCGACGAACCGACGAGAAGCCCTGGTGGACGCCCGTGGCTGCGCACGCTGGCGACCTTGCGAAGTGCGACGGTCCACGAGCTGGCGTGGCGCGGCCAACACGTTGGCCTTGCACCTCCAGCTCCTGCAGAGCGAGATCTCCGCACCGGCTCGACGGCGCCTCGAACGGAGCCTGACAGTCCTCGACGACGAGCGCCAGTGGCGTTTGGCTCCTCACGCGATCGCCGAAGCCTTCATCGGGCACGCAGCAATACGTAACTGG
>ERZ1370068.105-contig-10091_pt1 | contig 35896 bp, 62 predicted proteins | sample MGYA00561227_ERZ1370068 | MGnify/ENA primary metagenome ERZ1370068 (study PRJEB38410, sample SAMEA6850437) | metagenome | study: Metagenomic assessment of the ecological functions of the soil: analysis of the soil microbiota associated with the... | reverse complement strand
AAGCGCCAGCGGCAATGCCAAAGCGTGGTAGGAAGATCGCGTCGTAGATCGGTGCAGCGAACGCAGCCGCCCGGATAGAGCCGAGCCACATGCCTCGACATTCTGATCGGCGAGCGCCTGGATCACCATTTCGGCGCCGGTCATTTCGCGTGTCATGTCGTGCCCTTTCTCATCGTCGGTATCCCGCCGGGCGCATGATCTTTCCGAAACCGGTCTCATGCTCCCCTTCGCACCACATAAAAAGTCCCGCATCGGCGCCATGTCCGGACGCTCGCCTGCGGCCCTGTTTCAGGGCCGCGCCCGCGTCCGAACCCGTACTACAAAAGTAATAATATTGCGTAACATTGCTGTTGCCCGAACTTTCATTGCGCGCGTTATAAGGGCTGGCAATTGGCCGGTCAAGCTCAAATCGGCGTCATTTGAGGCCGGAAAGCTGCATTTCGAGGGCCGCGACGGCGTTTTCACGCCGTCTGCCACGGCCAATCCTTCATCTGGTTGCGGAAACCAGGTGAGCTGGCGCTTGGCGTAGCGGCGGCGCGTATCCATGACGGCGCCCGCTTGCGCTTCCGTCCAGCGAAATCTCGCTCTTGAGGTGCCGGACGAGCCAGGGCACGCCGTGAGCCTTCATTGCCGGCAGGAGCGGATCGAGCTTGCGTGCGGCAAGCTGGCGAGACTTCCTCCAGCGCGCCTGACTTGAGCATCGTGGCAAATCGCGTTTCGATGCGGCGCACCAGTTCCTGGCGCTCACAGGTGATGAAGATCTTCGCTGCGCGACCAGGATCGATGATCGGCGGCAAGCCATCTATGGTGCCAGTCCGACAGAGGCCGCCCCGTCGGCCAGCGCAACTTCGAGCGCGCGTGAGATGCGCGAACGATCATTGACCGTTACCCGTTGAGCGGTCGCGGGATCAAGACGCGCCACACTCCGCGTGGAGTGCCGGCGCGCCCTCACGCTGCAGCCGGCTGCGGACGTCGGCTCGGATATCGGCCGGGATCGGCGGTACGGCAGCGAGCCCGGCGGTCAGCGCCTTGAAATAAAGCCCGGTGCCACCGACCAGAATGCGGTATGCGCCCACTGCCCGACGACGTCCTCGAGTGCCGCTCTCGACGTCGCGGCACCAACGACCGACCGAGTAATTCTCCGCCGCATCAACAAGGCCATAGAGTCGGTGCGGTACGCGCTTTTCCTCTCGCCGGCGTTGGTCGTGCTGTGATGATGCGCAGGTCGCGATACACCTGCATTGAATCGGCATTGATGATGACGCCACCGAACCGTTCCGCCAGCTCAAGAGCGAGCGCCGACTTGCCGCTCAGCGGTCGGCCCTGCAATAAGCAGCGCTCGATTGGTATCGTGCATCGCATGACTCATGTCGCGACCCTGATCGGGACCGCAGACGCGGTTTCCACCGCGGTGGAAACCGCGCGCGCCGCATTGCCGGGCGCAGGCCACGCCACTGAGGCTCGGGCCCGGCGCAGCCGATATTCCCTTTACCGCGGAAACCGCCGTAGACCAACGCTCGCTTGCCGAACGGCTTGCGCGCGACGACGAGCGGCATTGATATCGTCGTGCAGCCCGCTGCCGCCCGGCGAAAGAAACTGTTTCTGGCTGACATGGATTCCACCATGATCGGACAGGAATGCATCGATGAGCTCGCCGACTATGTCGGGCTGAAAGCCCATGTCGCCGCGATGATCACCGAACGCGCCATGCGGGGTGACATCGCATTCGAGCCGGCGTTACGCGAGCGGGTCGCGTTGCTCGAAGGCTTGCCCATTTCTAGTCATCGAAGAGGTTTTACGCGACCGCATCAGGCTGACTCCGGGCGGGAAAACTCTGGTGGCGACCATGCGTGCGAATGGCGCCGTCACTTGCATGGTGTCGGGCGGCTTCACACTGTTCTACAGACCGTATTGCTGCCATGCGATCGGTTTCGACAAAAGCCGCGCCAACAGGCTTACGCTGCTGGATGGGCACAAGCTCGCCGGCAAAGTCGCCGACCCTGTTTTTGGACGCGATGGCAAGCGCGCTGGCGCTCATCGGAGCTGCGCCAGGACCTCGGCCTCGCAATAAATGACACGATGGCGATCGGCGACGGGGCCAATGATCTCGACATGATCCCCGAAGCCCGGTCTGGGCGTGGCGTACCATGCCAAACCGAAGATTGCGGCCACCGCCCCCGCACACATCGATCACGGCGATCTCACCGCGCTGCTCTATGTTCAGGATATCGCCGGGAGGAATTTGTCGAGGCGTGATCAAAGAAATGGCCGGGAAAACTCCGGCCATAACGCATATTGCAAGTCGTTGTTACTGCAAGCTCAAGGCGACAAAAACTTGGGTCTCCATCGGGCGTCACCACCAACAGAACGGCCGCCCTTCGTGCCGTCCTTCTTGAGCTTGTCGACGCGCTGCTGAAGCTCGGTCGCGTTCGCCACTGGCTGCTGCTGGACCTCGGCGATCACCATGCCAGGCGCCAAGCCGCTTCTCGGCGGCGGGCGAATCCGCGTCCACGCCGGTGATGAGGACACCCTTCACCTTGTCCTTGATATTGTACTTCTTGCGCAATTCGTCAGTGAGGTTCGGAGAGATCAAGCCCGAGCGCCTTCTTCACGACAGGCTTTACGTCCGGTACCGCGTCCTTCTTCGTATTGAGCGCGGCCTGTTTCGTCGTCCTCCAGCCGGCCAAGCTGTGACATGTCTTTTTCTTCCTTGCCGCCTGCGGATGACAACCACCTCGACATCCTTGCCCACCGGCGTATCCGCGACGATCGTGCGGCAGATCGCGCATTTCCTTGACGTCCTTGCCGTCGAACTTGATGATGACATCGCCAGGTTCGATGCCCGCGGGCTTCGCGGGCCCCTTCTCGTCTATGCCGGCCACCAGCGCGCCGCGCGCCGGTTTGATGCTGAGGCTCTCGGCGATTTCATCGCTGACTTGCTGGATGCGCACGCCCAGCCAACCGCGGCGCACCTCCTCGAACTCGCGCAGCTGATCGACCACAGGCAGCAACCGTTTTCGACGGGACCGCGAAACCTATGCCGATCGAGGCCGCCGGACGGCGAAATGATCGCAGTGTTAACACCGATCACTTCGCCGTTGAGATTGAACAGCGGGCCGCCTGAATTGCCGCGATTGATGGCGGCGTCCGTCTGGATGTAGTTGTCATAGGGTCCCGAATTGATGTCGCGGTTGCGCGCGGAGACGATGCCGGCCGTTACCGTGCCGCCGAGGCTGAACGGATTGCCGATCGCGATCACCCATTCGCCCAGCCGCAGCTTGTCGGAATCGCCGAATTTCACTGCCTTGAGCGGTTTCGTCGAGGCTGAACTTTGAGCAGCGCGAGGTCAGTCTTCTGATCGCGACCGATGACCTCGGCTTTCAAAGTGCTCCCATCGTTGAGGATGACGTTCACTTCGTCCGCATCGGCGATAACGTGATTATTCGTCACCACCAGTCCACTGGCATCGATAATGAAACCGGAGCCAAGCGAATTGACGCGGCGCGGCGACGGAGATGGAGATGGCGATGGCGACTGATTTTCGCCTTGCTGGCCGCCTTGACCGCCTCTGTCCGCCTTGGCCGCCCTGGCCGCCTTGTCCACTCCTCGCGGTTCTTGAAGAATTCCTCGAAAATTCTTCAAACGGCGACCCCGGAGGCAGCTGCGGCATGGCGCCGCTCCGCATGTCCACCGATTGCTTGGTGGAGACGTTGACGACCGCGTCTATGACCTGCTCCGCCGCATCCGCTATTCCCTCGGGCTCGCGCGCGGCGGCTGAGTGGTAAAAGCCGGCCAAGCTACGGCGGCGGCGACGAAAACAGCCAAGCCGGCACGGCCGACGGAGCGCTTCAGGCGGAAAAAGGACTCGCCCATGGGCGTCGAATCTCCTGAGGGTAAGATTTCAATCAGAGAGTGGCCCCGACTTCGAGGCGTTTCAAGGGCACCCACATCAATACCATGCGAGGCCCGCGGTTTTCCTTCAGCTCCGGGCCAGCCAGACCAAAGCAAGCCCCACAATCGGCCGAACCTATCCCGATCAGGCGCAAGGACATATCCTGGGTTTGCAGCACGCTAGCCATCGCCTTTTTGCGGCTTCCGGGAAGGCCGCGAAAATCAGGCCTTCGATGACAAAAACCAGCCCGAGCGCAGCCAGGAAGTCCGACATACCGGTCGTTCGCGTTTGCTAGCGGGACGGCGTTTGGGCTGTCGGCGGCGCTTGCCGAAGGTTCGCGCAACTTGCCGGACGGATCTCCGAAGTATCTGAAGAAGCTTGAATCCGGTTTGAGCACCATGCGGGTGTCATTCTGCTTGAGGCCCCGCTCGTAGGCCTGCATCGAGCGGTAGAAGGAGAAGAAGTCCGGATCCTTGCCGAATGCTTCGGCGAAGATCTGATTCCGGGTGGCGTCGCCTTCACCTCGAACTCTGTTCGGACTTCGAGGTCGCCTCAGCGACGCAGCACAGTCACCTCTCGATCGGCACGCGAGCGGATTTCCTGGGCGCGTTGCGCGCCCTGGGCGCGAAATTCCTGCTGCCTCGCGCTGGCGCTCGGTCTGCATGCGCTGATAGACGGCCTGGCTGTTTTGCTCAGGCAGGTCAGCGCGCCGGATACGGACGTCGACAACCTGAACACCATAGCTTGTCGCTTCACGGTCGACCAATTCCCGAATTCGGGACATCAGCTCGGCGCGCTGGTCGCGCACGACGTGGGTAAATGTCACCTCACCCAGGACGCGACGCAGCGCCGAATTCAGAAGAATGGACAGCTGCGAATTGGCTCCGGCGATTGAGCCCAGCGTCTGATAGAAGCGCAACGGATCCCGGATGCGGTAGCGCGCGAACGCGTCCACCACGAGGCGCTTCTGATCGGAAGCGATCACTTCCTGCGAGGGCGCCTCCAGATCGAGAATGCGTTTATCAATGTACACAACCGAGTCGATGAACGGTGCCTTTACATGCAGTCCCGGTTCGAGTGATCGGTGGCAGCGAGGCTGCCCAGACGCACGCACGAGCGCCTGCTGCGTCTGATAGACGGTGAACAAAGACGAGTAGGCGACGATCAGCGCGGCTACGACAAGAACTGCAAGGATGCCGCCGAGAAAATTCAGTCTCATTGCCGGCCTCCCGGCTGCTGCGGCTGGCCACGCGGCTTGCGGCGGACGAGAGAGCTCGCTGAGCGGCAGATAAGGGCACTACGCCGCTGCCGCCGCCGCCTCGAATCCAGAATGATCTTGTCCGTGCCGCCGAGAACACGTTCCATGGTTTCGAGATACATGCGCTCGCGGGTGACGTCCGGGGCCTTTTTGTATTGCTCATAGATCTTCAAGAACCGCGACGTCTGGCCGGTTGCTTCGGCCACCGTCTGCTGACTGATAGGCTTCCGCGGCCTGCGTGATCTGCGCCACGCGGCCGCGCGCTTCCGGCACGCACGCGGTTGGCATAAGTCTGCGACTCATTGACAGCGCGCTCGAGATCGGCGCGCGCGGCCTGCACATCGCGGAAAGCATCGATCACCTGCGCCGGCGGATCGACCTTCTGTAGCTGCACCTGCTGTATGATGACTCCGGCGCCGTAGTGATCGAGCGTCTTCTGCATCAGGTCCTGAACGGCCGTCTCGATGGTCTGCCGCGCGCCGGTGAGAATCGGCTGGATCTCGGAGCGGCCAATCACCTCGCGCATGGCGCTTTCCGCCACCGCCTTCACTGTGCCTTCCGGATTCTGGATGTTGAACAGGATATTCGGCCGACGCCGGTCCGGCTTTACTTTCCACAACACCGAGAAGTCGACGTCGACGATATTCTCGTCGCCGGTGAGCATCAGGCTCTCCTCCGGTACATCGCGCACGGTTGTGCCGCCGCGGCGGATATCGTCGACCACGCGCATGCCGATATCGATCTTGTTCACGCGCAGCGCCTTAGGCGTGAGCACGGTCTCGACCGGATACGGCAGATGGTAGTTCAGGCCGGGTTGCACCTCGCGCACTGCCTTGCCGAAGCGCAGCACAACGCCCAGCTCGTCCGGCTCGACCCGGAAGAAGCCGGAAAATCCCCAGAGCGCAAGCACGCCAAGGACCATGAGAGCAAAACCGCGTCCGCCGAGATTGCCGCCGGGCAGCACGCGCCGCAATTTGTCCTGGCCGCGACGGAGGATTTCTTCCAGATCCGGCGGCGTCGGTCCCGGCGATTGCGGCCCGGAGCCCCATGGGCCCTTGCCACCCGCTGCCCCACGGCCCACCGCCACCCTGATTGCTCCACGGCATTTGATAATGTCTCCCGCGCCGGCTGTTTGCCCGGCTGACCTTAGTTGGGAGGGGTTATAGGGGACGCCAAGGCCGGTTACAACGCGCCGTCATGCCGCGTTTTGTTGAATTTCAGCGCTTTATATATGTTACCAGGGAGAAGTCGGCGTCATCGTCCGCCCCGGCGTAGTGTTCCTCGCGCGATACTTCCTGCCAGACCTCCGGATCGATCAACGGAAACAGCGCATCGCCCTCGGGTGACGCGTGCACATGGGTTATTTCCAGCCGGTCGGCCATGTCCATCGTTGCCGCAAAGATATCGGCGCCGCCGATCACTATGATCTCATCAACCCCGCGCCTGGCCGCATCGGAGCGGGCGTAGCTGAGTGCGGCGTCCAGACTCGTGGCCAACACCGCTCCGGGCGCGATCAAGCTCAGGTCCCGCGTCAGCACGATATTGGTGCGGTCGGGCGGCAATTTCCCGATGGACTCGTGGGTCTTCCGTCCCATGATTACCGGGCGGTTGAGCGTCACCTTTCTGAAGTGCTGAAGATCGGACTTCAGACGCCATGGCAACTGGCCATCACGCCCAATGATCGCATTGTCACCAATCGCCGCAACAAGAACGTTTTCATGGCGCCGTCCTGTCGCATGTCGGACAGGAACGTTCCCGCATGCTGGAGGCGCGTCTCGTTCGAGAAATCAAAAAGCAGATGGGTAAAAGACATCGGCATTGTTTTGCGATCTCGCGATCATTGCATAGGACGATTGTTCTGATATTTTACTAACGGCCGCCCCTGAGAACGAACATGTCTGCGCAATTGAACCGGCGGCCCTTAGTTCCCGCTTAAAATCAGGTTAGCTCGATGCATACAAACAGCGACAACAAGACCATCACTTCTGGCGACAGGCTACACGGCCACCGCGGCCTTTATATGCGGATGAGGGTCGTAGTTCTCGACCGTGAAATCCTCATACCGAAATGCGAAAATGTCCTTCACCGCCGGATTGAGCCGCATCACCGGCGGGCTGTCGCGGCGCGCGCGACAACTGCAGCCGCGCCTGTTCGAGGTGATTGAGATAGAGATGGGCATCGCCGAAGGTGTGGACGAAGTCGCCGGGCTTGTGCCCCGTCACCTGCGCCACCATCATCGTGAGCAGTGCATAAGAAGCGATGTTGAACGGCACGCCGAGAAACACATCGGCCGAGCGCTGATAGAGCTGGCATGACAGCTTGCCGTCGGCGACATAGAACTGAAACAAGCAATGGCATGGCGGCAGTGCCATTTTATCGACGTCAGCCGGGTTCCAGGCAGTAACAATCAGGCGGCGCGAGTCCGGATTGCGTTTGATCATCTGCGACGACGTTGCCGATCTGATCGATGGTCTCGCCATCCCGCGTCGGCCACGAGCGCCATTGCTGACCATAGACCGGCCCCAAATCGCCCACGCTCGTCAGCCCACTCGTCCCAAATGCGCACGCCATGTTCCTGGAGATATTTGATGTTGGTATCTCCGGCCAGGAACCAGAGCAGCTCATACACAATCGATTTCAGGTGGAGCTTTTTCGTTGTGAGCAGAGGGAAACCCTCGTCCAGGGCAAAGCGCATTTGATGCCCGAACACCGACAACGTACCCGTGCCGGTGCGATCGCGCTTTTCTGCGCCCCGGCTTAGAGATAAGTTCCATCAGTTCGAGATATTGGCGCATCGGTCGTATATATCTTTCGCGACTCGAAGATGGGGAAGTTTACATCTGACGGCAACCGCTGGCAGGCCCTTATCAACGGTCGAATGCCCGCCAATTTTCGTCTGCCCGGCGCCTGGACCTGTTACCATCGCTTTGCTGCAGTTGGGGATCGCTATGCACTTCGACCATATCCTCGTCGCCCGTATCTTGTTCTCGCTGGTGACCATCGGTTGGGCCGTCCTCACCGTCGTCGCCGACTTCAACAAGACCCATGCCACCAACTCCGGCCTGGACGCCGCACGCGCGTTTTCACGTCGTCTGGCAGATTTCGAGCTACGTTGGCTTCGGCCTGCTTGCCTTCGCGCTGACCTGGTGGCCAGGCCCGCTGGCTGTGGAACGGCTGTATCTCGTCGCGCTCATGAGCGCGATTGTCTACGCCGCATTCTTCGGCGCGCTGATCGCCATGCCCCTTTATGGCGGTGCCGCCTATGACAAAAACGGGTACCAGCCCTTCAATGCGCTCCATCCCCATCATCGCGAAAAGTGGGACGCCAATGTCACCATTTTCTCGATCCAGCTGGTCTTCCTGGCAGGCGGATTGCTCGCGGTGACCGGAGTATTCACCCGCTAATTGAAGCAAAGCCGGGCGGCGGGCAAAGCCCGCACACCCGGCGCTATTTAAGACTACTCAACGAAGACTTCCTCGCGCCGTTTGCGGATCATCGGCAGTGCCGCAATCACCAACAACCCGGCTGCAACCGCGATCAGCCCGGCCGAGATCGGCCGGGTCACGAATACGGTGACGTCACCGCGCGCAATCAGCATCGCGCGGCGCAAGTTCTCTTCCATGAGCGGGCCCAGCACGAACGCGAGCACCAGCGGTGCAGGCTCGAAATCGTGCTTGTTCAACCAATAGCCAAACAGACCAAAGATCGCGGCGATGACCACGTCGGTCGGCGAGTTATTGATGGAGTAGATGCCGATGCAGCAGAAGACGATGATGGACGGGATAAAGCAGCCGGTATGGCACCCGCAGCAGGGTCACCCAAACGCCAACCAGCGGCAGATTGATGACCACCAGCATCAGGTTGCCGAGCCACATCGATGCGATCATGCCCCAGAACAACTCGGGCTGCTTGGTCATCACCTGCGGACCAGGCACGATGCCATGAATGGTCATCGCGCCGACCATAAGCGCCATGACCGCGTTCGGCGGAATGCCGAGCGTGAGCAGCGGAATGAATGATGGTTTGCGCCGCCGCGTTGTTGGCGCTTTCCGGCGCCGCCACACCTTGAATGGCGCCGCGGCCAAAGCGCTCCGGATTCTTGGAGATGCGCTTCTCAAAGGTATAGGCGGCGAATGAGGCCACCACGGCCCCGCCGCCGGGCAGGATGCCCAGCAGCGAGCCGAGAATGGTGCCGCGCGCGATCGCGCCGGAGGAATCGATCAGGTCCTGCCGCGTCGGCATCAGGCCGGAAATTTTACCCTTCACGATGTCGCGGCTCTCTTGCGACATTTCCAGGTTGCGGATGATCTCGGCGAAAGCCGAACAAGCCCATCGCCACGTTGGTGAAGCCGATGCCGTCGGACAGTTCCGCGATGTCGAACGTCATGCGCGCCGGCGCCGGTCTCCAGGTCGGAGCCAACCATCGACAACAGCAGGCCGGTCACGACCATGGCGATCGACTTTGAGCACCGAGCCCTTCGCCAGCACCACCGGCGAAGATCAGACCGAGCACCATCAGCGAGAAATATTCCGCCGGGCCGAACAGCAGCGCGATGGCAGGTGAGCGGCGCACCGAGCGCAGCCACCAGCACGGTCGAAACGCAGCCGGCGAAGAACGAGCCGATGGCGGCGATCGAGAGCGCCGCGCCCGCGCGGCCCTGCCGCGCCATCTGGTGGCCGTCGAGGCAGGTGACGACCGAGGTGGCTTCACCCGGAATATTGACCAGCACCGAGGTGGTCGAGCCGCCATATTGCGCGCCGTAATAAATGCCGGCGAGCATGATCAGCGCGCCGACCGGCGGCAGGCCGAATGTGATCGGCAACAGCATGGCGACCGTCGCGACGGTGCCGATGCCTGGCAAGCACACCGACCAGCGTGCCGACCAGTGCTCCGAGCAGACAGAAGCCGATGTTGTAAGGGACTCGCCGCGACCGAGAAGCCGAGCGCGAGGTTTGCAAGAAGTTCACTCATGATTGCGCTTCCTGCTCAGATCCAGGGCCAAAGCTGGAATGGTAGCTGCAGCAAATAGACGAACAAGCCGACGCAGAAGGCCGTCATCACCACAGCAGCAATCAAGCTTTCCACCCAGCGCATTTCGGTCGAGCCCGAAGATGGAAACCAAGAAGGCGGCAAAGGTCGACGGCACCAGACCGAGAGGCGGAATGGTCAACCGGCCCTATGCTGACGCCGCGGATCATGCCGGCAAAGGCAAGGATCGCCAGGAGTACCCATGCGGGACCGCGGACCGCGTAGCGTCTCAATCGGAGGGCCGTCGACAAGAAGGCCTGAGAGCGCCACCAGCGCTCCAACGATCGCAAGCAATCCTGCGAACAGACGCGGTGCAGTGCCCGGCCCAAAAGCAAAGCCATGCGTTCCCGGAAGATCGCCCGAGGTCAAAATAGCGATAATCGCCAAACCGATTAGAGCGAGCCCGCCGTAAAAGTCACGCGGGCCACGCACCTTGAAACGAAACCCCCCCCGCGCGGGGGTCCTGACCCCTCGGACATCCTGTTCCTCCTGCACTCTATATTCTTACTTCTTGGTTCTTGGCTTGCCGCGTAGATCCCACGAATGATCCCTAGCACACGTGACGCCCCGGTCGGAAGCGCCGATGTTGGGGGCCTGCTACGGCCAGCCGCTGAGGCCCATGGAGGCCACCAACGGCGAAAATCCAGAGCGGATTGATGCGGGTGGCAAAGCCGACCACCGCGGTCGTGCCTGTAATTATGGCAGCGTAGATATTGTGATCCGCGCTGCGCGCCAGAACGAAAGCGCTGGCGGCAATCAGTCCGAGCGATACTGGAACAAGCCCTGATTGGATGGCAATGCGCCAGCGCGCCTCCTTGAAACGATCCCATGTACGCGCGACGAGAAAGGCGAGAATGCACGTAGGCCCACACATCGCCGTGCCGTCGCCACGGCGGCGCCGGCAAGGCCGGCGACGATAGCCGATCAAAGTGACGATGATGATGTTCGGTCCGGGTGAAATCTGCGCAATCGCGAAACTGTCGGCAAATTGCCGCTCGGTCATCCACTGCATCACCTCAACCGCAATGCGATGCATTTCCGGAATCGCCGCATTGGCTCCGCCAACCGCGAACAGCGACAGCAGCGCGAAATACCCAAATAGTGAGAAGCAGGGGGCTGTCGTTCATCGTTTCATCCATGCCAGCGCAATGCTGACCGGTGCGAGGCCGGCAATACCGCACAGGCAGCGGCCATTGCAGCGATTGCAACGCCGATGAAGGCGGCGATGGCAATCAACGGCGCCCAATCCCAACGTTTGAGTGAACAAAGGCGCCGCCATCTTCGGCAACGACAGCTATCAACAAGCCGGTAGCAGCGGCGGCAATGCCCGTCAGAATGCGACTGAGCACTTCCACGTCGCCAAAGCGCGCGTAAAGAAATGCCAGCACTGTGACGATCGATCAGCGGTGGCCCCATCAGGCCAGCGAGTGCAACCGCAGCGCCTGGTGCACCGCCGAAACGCGAACCGAGCACGACGGAAAAGTTGACGACGTTGGGTCCGGGCAGAAACTGCGAAAGTGCGAAGGCTTCGTTGAACTCCATCCGCCGTCATCCAGCGTTTTTGATCGACAATCATCCGGCGCGGCCCACGGCAGCGCACCGCCGAAACCGGAAATGGACACGATGACGAAGGCGCGGAACAGTTCAGGCAGAGAAGGGAGCGTCGTAACCGGAAACGGGTGCCCGCAGGCGATCTGGTGGAATCGGACATGCGCCGTAGGTTACATCGCGCGCAAGGCTTGCGACTAGTCGGCAGCGGGCAAACCACCCTTGCGCCGCGACCGTCCGCCGTCGATGATTGGCTTGCTCACACGACTTCCCGGAGACACCGTGCAGCGGCGGGCATTCATTACCCTACTGGGCATCGCCGCAATCTGGTCGGTGATTTGGCTTCTGACCGCGCAAGGGCAAACCGGCTATCCGGATCGTCCGACGAAACGCCGGATCGCCTCCCGCGCGCCCGGCGGCGGCAACGCGACGTCATGGCACGCGCAGTTGCCGGAACCACGCTGGGCAAGGTACTCGGTCAGCCGCTGGCGATCGAAAACCGCGGTGGTGGTGGCGGCTCGATCGGCACGCGCCAGGTCGCCGAGCGCGCCCGCCGATGGCTACAACCTCTCGCTCGGGGCACTGGCACGCTGGCTATCGATCCGACGCTCTATCCGGAATGCGGGTTATGACTCTGCGCAAAGGATTTTCTCGCGCCGGTGGGCCTGATCGCCACCAGTCCGCTCATTATCCTGGTCAACGAGGGGAGTTGCCGCCCGGTAGCGTTCCTGAACTGATCGCAACTGGCCAGAACGCAGCCTGGCAAACTCAATTATGCCTCAGCTGGCAGCGGCAGCGGCATTCATCTCGGCACCGTGCTGTTCGCAGAAACGGCGTGGTACTGACCTCACGCATATTCCCTACAAGGGTGCAGCCGGGCCCCGCGCTCACCGATCTGCTCTGGCGGACATGCTGTACAGATTTACGTTTCTCGTCACTGCCTCCCGCGATTGGGCTCGTAAAAGAAGGCAAGCTGCGCGCGCTCGGCGTCACCAGTTTTGACGCGCTCCCCTTCGTTTCCCGATGTGCCGACGGTGGCCGAGCAGTGGGATGTCCGGCTTCGAAGCGCCGTGCTGCATTACGGGGATCGCCGCTCTGCGGGCAAACGCCGACTCGACCGATCATCGAAAAGCTCAACGCTGCGCTGCGCACGGCGCTGAGCGACCCGCCGGCAGTCAACAATCATCTTGCAATGGGAGGGCGCCGAGCCACTCTCCCACGAGTCCGGAGCAATACGCCGCCGGACATTGATCGCGAGGAAGCCAAGCGGTCGGCGCTGGTGAAAAGTCAGCGGCGCCGCGGCAAAGTAGCGAGCGCCTGGGCCTGGGTCGCCCACCGAGCTCTGCGAAAATCTCCGCGATCGTGCCGGCCCAGGGCCGGCGGCGGTGTATCGATCCGCGGGCCGCCATGCGCAAATGTAAAAGCGGCGACCGAACGCCGAAACCGCCGTCAACGCCGCTGCCGGTCTCGTGGCGATGGATCAATGCCGCGGGACTTGAGCTGTGGATCGGCCACCGCCTCACCCATCGTGCGCGTCGCCGCAGGCACGTGGCGCGGCCTGCAGGAAGTCCTCCCATTCGTCGGCGGTGCGCGTCAGCATGATCTCGCTCGAGCACCGCCGCTCTCGCGGTCGTGGTCGGCATCGCGCTCGTCGTTGGTGCGCTTGATCATGTCGGGACGCCCGAGCACCGTCCACAAGCCGTTCGCTGCTGGCGCAGGTTGCTGGCGCCCAGCATCACCAGGCCGTCCTTGGTCTGGATAGGCGCCGTTGGTCGCGTGCGGATGGCGGCTGCCGCTGCGGTTTTGGATGCGCGCCGTTGCGCAGGTAGCCGGTGAGGTGCGAGCTCATCAGGATCATCGCCACGTCGAGCATCGCCATGTCGATGCGCTGGCCGCGCCCGGTGCGCTCGCGCTGGAACAGCGCGGCCGAAGCGCGAAGGCGCCGGTCATGCCGGTGGCGTAATCGATCGCCGGCGAGCCGAACTTGACCGGATTGCACCTCCTTGGTCCCGGTCATCGCCATGATGCCGGAGGTCGCCTGGATCACGTGGTCGTAGGCGGTCTGCTCGCCGCGCGGACCCGTTCTGGCCGAAGGCCGAGAACGAGGCGTAGATCAGCCGCGGATTGATCGCGGCGAGCGCCTCGTAGCCGAGGCCGAGCGCCTCGAAGGCGCCGGGCCGGTAGTTCTCCACGAACACGTCGGCGGTCGCGACCAGCTTTTTCAGGATGTCGCGATCGCGTTTCGCGTCTTGAGGTCGAGCGTGATCGAGCGCTTGTTGGAGGCCTGCGTCAGGAACGCCGTGCCCATGTGGCGGCGGTTGAGCGCCTTGTCGGTGCCGGCGCCGCGGCTCTGGTCGGGATCGTCGGGATGCTCGACCTTGATCACGTCGGCGCCGAGCACGGCCAGTTGATAGGCCGCGAACGGCCCCGCCAGAACATGCGGTGACGTCGATCACCCGGATGCCTTCGAACGGCCGCATGCATTCCTCCCGCGTCAAGGCGGGCAGCATACGCCATCTCAACGCGGCATCGGCGCGAGTCCTTTCGCCTCGACAGTGCGGCCGCCGCTGGTGTGGTGAAGGCATCGATCAACGCTGTGGCCACGTCCTTCGCTTTGCACGTGGCGCTGACACCGCGGAAAACACGGTGTACAGCTGCAGCTCATCCGGCAGCGCGCCCCGCCAAAGTCCACGCCTTCGACGGGCAGAAGCTCCGGTATTTGCTGTACGGCCATTTCAGCCTCGCCGCGTGCCACCAGTTCCGCGATGCGGCCGCTGCCACCCAAAACGACCTTGCCGCGCATGGCTTCAGCAATCCTGAGGCGCGTGAGCAGCATGTCGAAATACTAATCCGCTCGTGCCCTCTTTCGAGCGCACGACCGATTTGGCTGAGAGGAGCGCACGTTTGAACGCGCTCACGGTCGTCACATCGGGCTTGGCCGCGCCTTTGCGCACCGCGGCGCCCGAGGCCCGAGCGGGCGATATCGGTGCAGCTTTCGTGGACAATCTTCCGCTGCTTTGCCAGTGCGTCGATGACCGCCCGCGTGACGATCGCCACATCGAACACTGCGCCGTCTTCGATCTTGTGCTTGAGCGCATTGGCCGGGTCATAGCTAACGGCGAGCCGCACCCGCTTGCGCGCTCGAACGCCGGCCCCAGCTCGCGTAGCACTTCCTGACGGCGTGCGTGCTGAAGGCACTTTAATATCGGCCAGTGTGTGCACCGCAGACATCGATCTTTACCATAGCGTGGCACAACCCCGAGCGGATTGACTGCCGGAAACGCGCTCGTCGGCCGCACGCCCGTGTTTTGATCGCTCAGATCTCCGACCTGCACATTACGCCGCCCGGCACCTTCGCCTACGGTTGCGTCGATACCGCCGCTGCGCTTACGGCGGCGATCGACACGCTCAATCGCTTCTCGCCGCGGCCCGACCTGGTCGTCATCTCCGGCGACATCGCCCATGCAGCGCTGCCGGAAGAATATCAGCATGCAACGAAATTGCTGCGCGCGTTGCAGATACCGTTCGCGGCAATCTCGAAATCACGACCGCCGGTCAGCCATTCGCGAGGCCTTCCCGACCCCGCTTATGGCGCGGCCGACAGCGCACTCAATTCAATGCGCCGCGTCGGTGAGCTCGATATTCTGCTGATCGATTCAACCGTGCCAGACGCCGTGCACGGCGAACTCGATACGGCAACGCTGGGGTGGATCGAAAAGACACTCGCCGCCTCGTCGACGCGGCCCGCGCTCTTGTTTTTGCACCACCCGCCCTTCGACACAGGCATCGTATCCTCCGATGAAATGCGGCTGATGAACGCGGATGCGCTGGCGGCACTCCTCAAAAGACACCCGCGCGCCGTTGGTGGCCGCGGGCCATGTCCACCGCGCCGCCCAAACCGTGTTCGCGGGCATCTCTGCAACCATCTGCCCGGCCGGCGAACAGTCGGTCACGCTTGAATCTGAACGGCGCTGGCCGGAAGCTCTTCAGGATCGAGCCGCCCGCTTTCCACCTGCACGCTTGGCTCCCAGGCGAAGGGATCTGGGAGCGTGGTCACCCATGTTGTACCGATCGGCGAATTTCCGGGGCCCTACTCATACGGTCAGCCCACGACACCGGCGCCCCAGCCCATAAGTGCCTGTTTTCGCCTACAATTGGCCGCTCTTTCTTCGGTAACCTTCAACGCCTATATTCGGTCTGCCGGGGCAACCCGGCTATGGCGATAAACGGCCGTCGTAATAAACCCATCGGACCCGGGGGCAGTACCCGGCGCCTCCACCAAAGCCCGGCGGAGCACGGGTTTCGGCGGGGGCGAAATAGGATCGACGAGGGCGTAAAGGGCGTGCTTTTGCTCGGCATGGTTCCGCCGTTATCGGGCCAAACTCATAGTTGCCAACGACAACTATGCTCCGGTTGCTCAGGCCGCGTAAGCGGTTTCGAAATACCGAATCTAAAGCCCTGGCGGGTTAAGCTCCGTCAGGCGGGGTCCGGAGGCACCTGGCAACAGAAGCCTCCACTTTCCCTGTACGTCCGCAAGTCCATTGACAGCGCGCATGACGTGGCCGCGAGGATAGCGCACGCGTGTGCGACGCGGTAGCATTGCGCGATTCACTCAAGATCCGACCCGCCATGGCCGACCAGATCCGCTACGATCTTCTGACCCAGCAAGCCTTGCGGGGCGTCGTGCGCAGCGTGCTGACGGACACCGCCAAGAAGGGCCTGCCCGGCGACCATCATTTCTATCATTTCGTTCGATACACGTGCTGACGGCGTGCGCACTGTCGGACCGCCTGCGCGCGCAATATCCCGAGGAAATGACGATCATCCTTCAGCATCAATTCTGGGATCTGAAGGTGGACGAAGAAGAATTCGAAGTCGGACTCTCGTTTCGGCGGCGTCCCGGAACGACTCACCGTGCCATTCGAAGCCATCAATGGCTTTTTCGACCCGTCAGTGCAGTTCGGTCTGCAATTCTGAAGAGGTCATCGAGGGCGAGGAGCGTCCGGCGCCCGCAAATGTGCAGGAGCCCTGGCGGCGACTAATAAGAAAAAACGATCAGCCGCGCCGCTCCAGCCGGCAGTCCCTGCCGCAACCGGAACTGAAACACGCGGCTCCGCCCGCGCCGGCGGGCAAGCGCGAGAAATCGGAGCAGCCGACGCGGGCGGCGGTGAAGTGGTTCGACTTGATCGCTTTCGCAAGAAATAATTGTGCTCCTGCGCCCGGTCGACGACCGCTTGTATCTGACGTCACGCGGCGTAGCTTGATCTGAACCCTCGGTCGCTGGCGGCGTCGGACAAATTTCATGGCCAAAGCTGCGTAAAAATCTGCCAGGACCCGCATCGAAAGCGACGCCTTCGGGCCGATTGAAGTTCCTGCCGACAGACTCTGGGGCGCTCAGACCGAGCGCTCGCTGCACAACTTCCGCATCGGAACCGAGGCGCATGCCGATGCGAGATCGTGCGCGCGCTCGGCGTGATCAAGCGCGCGGCGGCCGAGGTCAACCGGACGCTCCGGCTCGCTCGACGCCGGACGCGCGGCAGCCATCGCTGCGCGCTGCGCAGGAGGTATCGCCGACGGCAAGCTGGACGATCACTTCCCGCTGCTCGGTGTGGCAGACCGGATCCGGCACGCAGACCAACATGAACGTCAACGAGGTGATCGCGAATGCGCGCCAACTGAATGCTCGGCGGCACGCTCGGCGCGAAGGCGCCAGTGCATCCGAACGATCACGTCAACATGAGCCAGTCGTCGAACGACTGTATCCCGACCGCCATGCACATCGCGGCGGCGATCGAGATCGAGCGCCACGCTCGAGCCGGCGCTGGCGCACCTGCTACGAGGCGCTCGACCGGAAGGCGCAAGGAGTTTGCCAGGATCGTCAAGATCGGCCGCACCCACACTCATGGACGCGACGCCGCTCACGCTCGGGCAGGAATTTTCCGGCTATGCCGCGCAGGTGAGAGTCGGCTCTCGCGCGCGCTCGCATCTGGCGCAGCGAGCAGCTCTACCCTGTCGCGCAAGGCGGCACCGCGGTCGGCACCGGGCTCAACGCAAAGCCGCAATTCGCGAAAGCTGTTCGCCAGCGAATTGCGGCGACTGACGCAAGCTGCCGTTCGTCGAGCGCGCCCGAACAAATTCGAGGCGCATGGCCTCGCACGACGCCTACGTGTTCGCGCACGGCGCCATCGATGCGGCCGCTACCGCGCTGTTCAAGATCGCAAACGATATCCGCCTGCTCGGCTCCGGCCCGCGCTCGGGCCTCGGCGAACTGATCCTGCCCGAGCAACGAGCTCGGCTCCTCGATCATGCCCGGCAAGACGAATCCGACGCAGAGCGAGGCGCTGACGATGGTCTGCTGCCAGCGTGTTCGGCAACCAGACCACCATCTACGATCGCCGGCAGCCAGGGGCATTTCGAGCTCAACGTCTACAAGCCGGTGCTCGCCTATTGCATGCTGCAATCGATCCGGCTGCTCGGCGACGCCGTCGATTCGTTCACCGACAATTGCGTCGATCGGTATCCGCGCAAACGAACCGCGCATCCGCGAACTCATGCAGCGCTCGCTGATGCTGGTGACCGCGCTCGCGCCGAAAATCGGCTACGACAAGGCCGCACAAGTCGCGAAGGCGGCGCACACCAACGGCACGACCCTCCGCGAAGAATCCATTCGCCTGGGCTTTGTGAGCGGTCCGAATTTGACCGGCTTGGTCCGGCCCGAAAAATGATCCGTCCCGGCTAGAACCGCAGGCTGGCGCGGTAAAATGGTAAGCATTCTTCTGGGTTCGGGGCGTGGTTCCGCAATGAAACCAGGACCCTGACGTCGCTGTATTCTGCAGGTTGTAATGTAATGGTGACAATGGTTTGTACGTATCCAGCTACTATTCTACGGCACCAACACGTCGAATTGTGCACGACATGAAAAACTTACCCTAGAGTTTCATGGGGGTAATTTCATGTCTTCTGACAGTATAGAACGCGTCAATGTTTAAATATACATTTGGAAGTTCCATGGTACCGCGCAAATTACATTTCTTCGTTTCTACTCATATTCGATATCGATCATTTGTTCGATTTTTGTAATCAACCAACCGTGTATTGAACTACAACCACAACTCACTGCACATATCGTCGGCAACCTTGTGAACTCCGCCGGAAAGGCATCTTTCCGCCAACGTGTCGGCGCATTTGGCAGCGATGCTTGCACGTACGTGAGCGCCGAACTGCAACGTAACCCGGTTACCATCGAGGGGCGACGGAATGGCTGAAGTAATCAATCTTCGGACCGTTCGAAAGCGGGACAAACGGCGGCGGCATGATCAAAATGCCCAGGCCAATCGCCTTCGCCTATGGTGAACTCAAAAAGTTCGCGAGATTGATGCCGCGCCGCCAAGCCATAGCCGGCCGCGACCTCGATCGGCACCGGGTCGAAATAGGGGACCATCAATGAAATCTCCGGTCGTCAAACGTTCGATCGTAATTGCGGGCCATAAGACAAGTGTAAGTCTCGAAGACGCCTTCTGGAGAGGACTGAAAGAAATCGCGAACGGACGGGAACTGACTTTGTCAGATCTCGTGGCTTCGATCGACACCGATCGCCGGCACGGTAACCCGTCGTCCGCGATCCGCCTTTTTGTTCTCGACCACTATCGGTTGCAGAACGGCGAAGACCGCATTCCGCAGAGCGACCTCGCGAAATACAAAGTCCGCGAGTCGTCCATTCAGTTCTGCGAGCGGACTGATGCAGCAGGCTGGCCCGCGCTACGGGGCGCGGGTGCTGGCCTGACATCAATCGGTGCTGGCAGGGCGGGTGCTTCGCCGGGTATTCGGCATGCCCCGCCCGCGAGGCTGGGCCGGTATGTTCCTCAATGCGCGCAATCGCTTCGTCTGATTTTCCACCGCCCGCAATGTCAGCCATCCCGTGAGCGCCGATACATCGACGCTTCGCGCCGGTGCCGTCAGTGGCCCTTTCAGCGCCACGAAGATGTTCGGGCGCGCGCCGGCCGCCTCGGCTGAACCCGACAATATGAGCCGGGCATCGACTGATCCGTCGGTCAGGTCGAGCGTACCGGCGATCGACAACGCCGCGCCTTTGCTCTCGGCTGACACGTCGCTGGAGACGGAGCTGGCCGGCGCTGATCTGAACGGTGGACTCTGCACGCTTCAGGGACAATGGGCCGCCGTCCAGGGATTTGCCCACCAGAACAGAAATGCGGCCTGTTTCGATCGGCAAGCCCTGATCGACGGCACGCGTAACGGCCCCTCGAAGCTGCGCGAATCGAGGCCGGCTATTTGGGCCGTTGGAGAGCAGGATTTTTTCCGGAGCCTTTGAGCGAGCCGACAAGAGCAATCGGGCTCAAGCCTGTCCCCTCCGTCTCAGCCGTCAAGTCGAGCGAACCGGTGATCGGTGGCCGCGCGGCCGTGGACAACAACGTCGCAACGTCCGCACGCGCGAGCGAAATCCGGGCGTGTGTGGTCAAGCTGCTCCGCCGCTGCGGAATGCGAATTCCGCCGGACAAACGCCCTCCCCAGCGAGAGTCCCGGCAACGTCCTCCAGCGCCAGTTCATCCTTGCCGAAGCGCAATACGTCGCGTTGAGTTCGCGCGCGCGCGAACTGGCCCAGCACATCGCGACGCGCGCGAACTTGAGCGCGACCTTGCCAGTAAATTTGCCGAGCAAGCCATTCACGAAGGGCTCGCTCGACCAGCTCCATGCATCCCCGGTAGCGGTGGTTTGCGGTTGCAGGCCGATCCCGCGGGCGAAGCAATACCGGGACATCGGCTGCGTCCGATCCGATGCGGCCATCAATCCGGCGCGGCGAAGCACCGTCGACGGCAATGCGGCCGCGAATGCCGGACCCTGCGAGCTTCGCATCAATGTCCTCGAACGCCATCGCCTCGCCCGCAATTATGACGCGCGACGTCATCTGCAATGGCAGGAGCTGCCCGCTGCAGATCCCGTCAATATTGGTCGCAGATCGGCACTCGTCACCCGCAAAGTCGCTTTGGCCCTGACGCCCTCCCCCTCGGAAAGCTGTCCGCTCCCGCCCGCTTGCGCAGGGACAGACCATCCGCGGATAGCCGCGCCTCAAACGTCATGTCGCTGGTGAGGGGCCCGCGGCCTGGACTTTGAGCTGGCCGGCGCCGTTTCCAACCGCCACGAGCCAATCCGAGATTCATGAACTTGATCAGCGCCCTGCCCTGTGGCGCGTCGACCGTTCCATCCAGGCGGACATTCGCGACGGACTGCTTGCTCCAATCGCCATTCACATTCACGCGCGCATCCACACGCAAATCGTCGAGATCGCCTGTGACCGCCAATTGCGCAGCGCTGACAGGCGATTTGTCATCGCCAGTGGCGTCAAGCGTCGCGTGCAATTTTGCGCGCCCAACACGATCGAACAGCCTCATGACACGCTCCGCGCTTTTCGGCGCGAATTTCCCAGCCGTGGCGAGAATTGCGGCTGTTTGTTTTGTCTCGAGATCGAGGGAAAGCGTTCCGCGCGGTGCGTGCCCGTTGGTCTCGACGCGCCCGCTTGCGGCGAAACGCGAGCCGGCAAAATCACCGATCGACAGTCGGTCGAGCTGCAAGCCGCTTGCATCAACCCTGAGCCGCACCCGCGCGTCGCGTGCTTCAATGCCGGCGAATGTGGCGCGTTCGATATCGGCCGCGCAGGCTTATTTCGCCAGGCCGCTCCATCGCCGAGCCGGCGAGCAGGGCCTTCGCCAAAAGCGACAGCGGCGTCGATGTCGAATTGAGGCGCCTTGATTTCGGCATCGAGCCTGGCCGGCCGCGTGCCTGACCGGAATAAATAGGCCAGGCGGCCGGTCAAAGGCCTGCGATCAATTTCTGCCCTGAGGCCTTCGACCGCAATCCTGTCGCTGGCGAGGGTCACATCGCCACGCAGGCTCATCTGGCCGCAGCTCGCGCCTGCGAGGTCTCGCTGCGTCCCTCCAGCCAGGCAGCCAGCACCTTTGGATCCGAGGCATCGATCTCAGCGGGCCCGGTGAAGGCTACGCCGTCGGCCCCGACATCAAGCCGGCCGCTCAGGCGTACTTGCGTCATACCGGGGGCGCGAAACTCGAAACCGGTCGAGTTTCCAGCCGTCGGCACTGCTGCTGATATCACCGCGCACAGTTCTGGACGCTGTTTCCGCCGAAAGTGACCTGATCGATGCCGACGCCGATCTGATCAGCAGTGAGGTTCGAAAAGCGGCCGACCCCAATTCGGCAAGCTTGCGAATGGCGGCGGCGGGCGGTTGGCGCACGGCATCGGTGTCGGAGATGGCGCGATCGAGATCAATCTGACGGCCGGACAGCACGCTTTCGAGGTGCGGCTGTGCTCCGAACCTGAAAGCGGCGACGCCACCAGCTTAAAGCCCTGCTCGTCCGAACCGTACTGGAACTCGACGTTCTCCATCAGCGCCGACTGGCCGCTTGCTTTGACCTTTCCGCTCACCCGCCAGGGCTGCGTCAATGTCTGTGCTGATTGTCCTGCGCCGCGTGTGCCGAATACCGGACGGGGCGCGACAGACCAGGACGCCGTCGAACGCGCGGCCTCGCCGGCGGCCAGGGCCAGCGCGCCATCGGCTTCGATACTGAGCGCGATGATCCACGGGATCGACATTGAGGTGAAGCTTGAACGAGCCTTCCTCGCTCAGCCGGCCGAGAGCAATGCGATATGGATAAAGCTGTCCGGCGATCGTGACCGCGCCCTCGCCCTTCACAGGCCCGCACAAGTGAACGTGCTTCACCGTTGAACCGAACGCGATCCAGGCGTGACGCTTGCACCACTGGCAGCGTCGGTGAGCGTAACCGTCCCGTCCTCGATGCTGAGGCGGTCCACCGACAGTTCGTCCGGTTTGAATGCGATCGTGCAAGCCTCGGCGCGCGAACGCGGCCGGAAGTGTTCAGTCCGAGGCTGATTTGCGGCCCGGCAAGACGCACCTCGGCGGCGCGCCATTCGCCGCGCATCAATGAACCGAGCGCGAACTCGACACCGAGCGTGACGGGCCCGGATCGTGTCAGCGACCGTCGCCGATTGCGATGCCGTGTAATATGAGCCGCGGAGAGGGCAGCAGACGCGCGCTCGATGCCGCCGGTCACCCGCACATTGACGCCGATGAGCCGGCTCGCTTCTGCTCTCGAACAGCGCGCGGTGGTTGCCCCAGTCGATCAGCAACGGTCCCACCAGCGCCGTCCACAAGCGCCAGAATGATCGCAATCGCCAATCCGAAGCAGTGTGGTTTGCAAACGAGCTCCGGCGCCGATTCCGCATCCGGCGCGCGCCGTCAGCCACTCATCGTCAATCTAAGCTATTTGCGGCGAATTATGGCGGCAAATCTATGTCGCGACCATTAAGACAGCGCGACGATCTTCCCGGGATTCATGATGTTTTGCGGGTCGAGCGCCCGCTTGATCGAGCGCCATCGACGGCCAGCGCCGCGGCGCCGTGCTCGGCCACCAGATATTTCATCTTGCCCTGCCCGACGCCATGCTCGCCGGTGCAGGTTCCGTCCATCGCAAGCGCGCGCTCGACCAGCCGTTCCGGACAGCGCCTTGGCGCGCTTCGACTTCGTCGGCATCGTCCATGTCGACCAGCAAGCGTAAGATGGAAATTGCCGTCGCCGACATGGCCGACGATCGGCGCCAGGATGCGGCTTTCCGCGATGTCGCGCTGCGTTTCGGTCACGCATTCGGCCAGCCGCGAGATCGGCACGCAAACGTCGGTGGCGACCATCGCGGCGCCCGGGCGCAGCGCGAAGTCCGACCAATCGCCGCGTGGTGGCGCGCCTCCCACAGCTTGCGTGCGCTCCTCCGGCCGCGTCGTCCAGTCGAAGGGACCGCCGCCGAAGCTCCGGCGGCGATCTCACCGAAACCGCTGCGACTGCTCGGCGACCGAGGCTTCGCGTGCCGTGAAACTCAAGGAACAGCATCGGCGTCTCCGGCAGCCCGAGATTGGAATAGCAGATTGCACGCCCGCACCTGCAGCGCGTCGAGCGAGTTCGATGCGCGCCACCGGGATGCCGGACTGGATCGTCATGAATGGCGGCATTGCAGCACGCCTCCACCGAGGGAAACGGACAGACCCGCCGGAGATCGCTTCCGGAATGCCGGACAAGCTTCAACGTCAGCTCGCGTGATGACGCCGAGCGTGCCTTCCGAGCCGACCATGAGCCGGGTGAGGTCGTAGCCGGCCGACGTCTTCTTGGCGCGCCGCGCGGTGTCGATCACCTCGCCGTTCGCCAGCACGACCTTGAGCGCCAGCACGTTGTCCTTCATGGTGCCGTAGCGCACCGCATTGGTGCCCGAGCAGCGCGTCGCCGCCATGCCGCCGAGCGAGGCGTCGGCGCCCGGATCGATCGGAAAGAACAGGCCCTGGTCGCGCAGATGCTCGTTGAGCGCCTTGCGCGTGATGCCGGGCTCGATGACGCAGTCGAGATCCTCGGCGTGCACCGGCAAGCACGCTTGTTCATGTCGCGGAAGTCGATCGACACGCCGCCATGCGGCGCGTTGACGTGACCTTCGAGCGAGGTGCCGGTGCCGAACGGGAATCACCGGCACGCCATGCGCCGCGCAGATGCGCACGATCTGCCTGCACGTCTTCGGTGCATCTGCGGAAACACGACGGCGTCGGGCGGCTGATTGGCGATCCAGGTGATGGTGTTGCCGTGCTGCTCGCGCACCGCCTGCGATGTCACCAGGCGGTTGCCGAAAGCCGCGGTCGAGCTCGGCAATCGCTTTTCTGATCGCGCCGGCATTTCTGGCTTTTGTCCGGCAGCAATTTGCGCCACGGCCATACGGCTGTCCTCCGCGTGCTCCGTCGGCCAGAGCGTTAGCAGAGGATCCGCAGCGGGTGAAACGAGGCCGGCGATGGCGGGGTTGCGGGGACAACCTGCCGTGATTGGCTCACCGTCACGCGCCGGCCGCGCCTCAGTTAGACACTCGGTACGACCTGTCCGAGGAACGGGACGATCATCGCCACCCGCTGCCGGTAGCGGCGGTAGTCGTCGCCGAACACCGCTCGATCAGGTCACGTTCCTCGAGCGCAGATACCGACAAAGATGTAGGCCGTCGTCACCGCGGCGAACAGCAGATGCCCGGCCGTCATCACGGGCGTCGCCCAGAACGACGATGATGAAGCCGAGATAGATCGGGTGACGCACCACGTTGTAGCAGCAGCGGCGTCCTGAACTGCATCGGCCGGCATCGGCTTGCCGGCGAGATTGTTGGCGACCTGATGCAGGCCGAACAGCTCGAAGTGGTTGATCAGGAACGTGCTGATGAAGACGAGCACCCAGCCGGACAAGCCGACAGCCCAGGAGCGACGTCGGCGATCGTGCGGGTCGCTCGACCTGCCACACCACGGCCGGGATCGGCCGCCACTGCCAGAACAGCAGCGATGCAGCGCGAGGCTGGCAGAACAGCACATAGGTGCTGCGCTCGACCGTCTGCGGCACGAACTGCGTCCACCACTTCTTGAACTGCGGCCGCGCCATCACGCTGTGCTGCACGGCGAACAGCCGCCATCAGCAGCGAGATTGACGATGATGCGCTTCGGTCAGCGGTCCGGCCGGACCGGTGTCGATCGTCTTCGGCACCATCAGATCCGGTGACGAAGCCGATGGCGTATACAATCGAAACAGCAAACAAGAGGTACGCCACAAGACCATACAGAAGTGCGATGAGTTTACCCATGAAACTCTCCATTTTGCGGGTTCAATGCGATTGGGGTGAAAGCGGGTCGGCTGCTTTCTCTGTAGAACGCGTAGTCGGCTGTGTACGGCACACTCAGAAATGTGCCGGCCGAGTCGCACGCAGGTCTCTCTGGCGACACCACCGCGGGTGTTGAGCCGTTGAACCGTTGTGATGTGCGCTGAGCAGTCCGGCGCCACGCCATGGCGTCGCGTCGAGTTTCAGAAGCGGAATGTCGTTTGCGCTTTCGCCCGGCGATTGACCTGCAACCTTTCCACGCACCGGCACTGCCATCCGGTCATTTCCCAGTTTGGGCCAGCGTAGTGCCGCCCCACCGTCTTCCCGGCCATGAACAGCGTCGCAATCGGTTCGCGGAATTGCCAGTTCAGTCTCGCCGTCGGAATCGGCCTTGCACTCGTAGACTTGTGCGCCGACCGCATGAAGGGTCGCGATCAGGACTTCGCCGCGCGCGGCAATCGCTTCAGGTACTTCAGCGACGGCCGGCATCGAAACATCAGACGCAAGGCGAAAAGTAAGCGACGATAATTGCCACGCTCCCAGATGAAGGGCTGAACGGCGCGCGCGATGCCTTCGGAAGAATTCAGTTCTCGTCTGCTCACGCAACATAAGCGCGTCTCGGCGGTAGCTATCGATGTCGACAGTCCCGATTCGCTTCGCCGCCGGGCAGGATTCAATTTGCATCGTGCTCCATTCGGTTTCGGCCGCATGGATGCGCCTTGTCGGGCATCAAAGGCTTTGAGGCCACGCTTGATTTGTCCTTGAGGAAGTCTTGATTTCGCTTTAGAGCGCTCGGCCGGCACAGTCGCGGCCGGCGCGCGCGGGGCGACAACGTGTTGGTTTTATTCGAGAATTTCGCGCTCGACAGCGAGCGTCGTGGATTTGCGCGTGGGCGGCGCCGCTGTCCCGGTCGAGCCGCAGGTTTTCGACGTTCTGGTCTATCTCATCGAAAATCGCGATCGCGTCGTCAGCAAGGATGATCTGATTGCCTCGGTCTGGGGCGGCCGCATTGTTTCGGAATCGACCCTGACCAGCCGCATCAATGCCGTGCGCAAGGCCATCGGCGACAGCGGCGACAAGCAGGAATTTGATCCGCACGTTTGCCAGAGAAAGGCGTTCGCTGGATCGCACCCGTGGAAATCAGGGAACAAGGAAACGGCAACGCGCCGCCAGAACAATATTCTGCTCTACGGTGCCGCAAAAGCCGTCCATCGCCGTCCTTCCCTTCAGCAACATGAGTGGCGATGCCGGACCACGATTCTTTCGTCGACGGCGTGACGGAAGAAATCATCACCGCGCTATCGCGTGTCCGTTGGTTCTTCGTCATCGCGCGCGGTTCGGCTTTCGCATACAAGAGCAGAGACATTGATCCGAACGAAATCGCCCGCGAACTCGGCGTTCGTTATATCCTGACGGGCAGCGTCAGGCGCGCCGGTGATCGTATCCGCGTGTGCGGCGCAAGCTCATCGACGGCAACAGCCGCAGCAACGTCTGGGCACGAAGCTACGACCGCGCACTCTCCGATATTTTTTCGGTGCAGGATGAAATCACGCAGACAATCGTCGGCGGCATCGAGCCGGAGCTGGGTCGGGCAGAACGGGAAAGAGCGCGGATCAAGCAACGGGACAGCATCGATGCATGGAGCATCTACCAGCGCGGCATGTTTCACCTTTATCGGTATACGCAGAGACGATTTAGCGCAGGCGCGAAACTGTTCGAGGACGCAATCGCTATCGATCCGGAGCTTGGGCCGGCCTATTCCGCCATCGCCGAGGCCTACTATTACGAAGTGGTCTACGGATTTGCCGAATCGCCCGGCGACAACCGTCGAGCGGGCCATCGAGTTCGCGCAGAAGGCTGTCGCACTGGATCGAGACGATGCCGGGGCGCATTGCACGCTGGGACGAATCCGCTACCTCTGTCGGGAATATGCCGCAGCGATCTCGGAACTTGAACTTGCATTGGATCTCAATCCGAGTCTGGCGCTTGCGCATTACGGCCTCGGCGCCGCATTCGTATTCTCAGGAAGACCGCATGAGCGCATTCCCACACCTGGAATCGGCCATTCGGCTCAGTCCCCAGGATCCAAACATGGGTTCATATCTCGTGCGCATCGCTGAAGCCAAATATCTTGTTGGCGACGATGAAGCGGCTGTGCGTTTCGCCCTGCGGGCCCTGGCGCAGCCCGAGCTTCCAATGGTCACGCTATGCGGTTCTCATCGCGGCACTGGGACAATTGGGATCGGCGAGGACGAGGCACATCGCTATCTCGCCGAAGTGACCCGGATGAGACCGGATTTCTCGATGACGTTCGTGCGGACAATGCATCCGTTCAGTCCGCGACATGGGAATCGATCGCTACTACGAGGGACTCCGCAAGCGGGCGTGCCGGAAGGCGCCGCGTAAGAAGGACAAACTGTCGCAGTCAATGGAAGCGATTGATCCGAAGCCGCTTTATGCGCGCAGGTTTGCACGCACCAGGCTCGCATCGCAGATAATACTCAGCAGCTGTTGAAACAGCTTTCTTTTCGGTCCCGATAATAGCTCCGCCGACATGTTCTCAGCTTGCCGGCGACCTCGCTCGCAGTCCTTGCGGAATCATCGATTTGCCTTGAGGCGAGATTGATTTCTATCCAGCGGAACCTGAGATATAGTTGCCCTGTTTGTTGCGGGGGCGACAACGTGCTGTTTTTGTTCGAGGATTTTGCGCTCGACTGCGAGCGCCGTGAATTGCGCGCGGGTGACGCCGTGATCCCGGTCGAGCCCCAGGTCTTCGATATTCTGGTCCACCTTGTCGAAAACCGGGATCGCGTCGTCAGCAAGGACGATTTGATTGCGTCGGTCTGGAACGGGCGGATCGTGTCGGATCTCGACGCTCGACAGCCGCATCAATGCCGTGCGCAAGGCGGTCGGCGACAGTGGCGGGCAACAGCGGCTCGTCCGCACAATGTCGCGCAAAAGGCTTTCGTTTTGTCGGCGCGGTGACGTCGAGGGAAGGCGCGGGCAAGCACGAGGATCCGGCGGCACCGCTGCAACAAGAGGTCCACTTTTGCACGGCCTCCGACGGAGTCCGCATCGCCTACGCTGTGGCTGGACGGGGACCGCCTTTGGTCAAGGCAGCCAACTGGCTCAACCATCTCGAATACGATTGGCAAAGCCCGATCTGGAGCCGTAGCTTTTGCACGAATCTACGCGCATCACATCGGTTGGTTCGATATGACGAGCGCGGCAACGGACTCTCGGACTGGGATGTCGACGGATATATCGTTCGAAGCATTCGTTCGCGATCTCGAAAGCGTCGTCGATGCCGGCCAGGCCTCGAGCGGTTCGCACTGTTAGGCATCTCCGCAAGGCTGCGCGGTCTCGATCGTTTATGCCATTCGCCACCCGGAGCGCATCAGCCATCTCGTTCTGCACGGTGGATTTGCGCGGGGCAGTGACCAGACGCGATCCGGAGAGCGAACACGCGCACCGTTGCTGCCGTCGCTCGATCAAGCAGGGCTGGGGACAGGAAACATCCGGCATTCACGGCAGTTCTTCACGTCGCTTTTTCTTACCCGAGGGCACGCCCGAGCAGATGCAATAGTTCAGCGACCTGCAAACGCATCACGACATCGCCGGAAAACGCCTGTTCGCGCCATGCGCGTGGCCGACGGCGAACTCGATATCTCCGACCTGCTCCCGCAGGTCAGGGTGCCGACGCTTGTTGCTTCATTGCCGCAACGATGCGGCCGTGGTTCTGGATGAAGGACGCAGACTCGCGGCAGGTATTCCAGCGCGCGAAATTCGTGGCGCTCGAGAGCCGACAATCACCTGGTCCTGGAAAGCGAACCGGCCTGGGAAAAATTCATCGGCGAGATAAAAACTTTTCTAGCATCGTGACCTCTGCGCCCGGTCCTCCGGGTCTTCGCGAGACGTCGTTCAGCTGCGCGAACAGCGTCAGGAGTAAATGGACCAGGTCTGCTGGGCTCGTCGAGGCTCAACAGGGACCTCCTTGCCGAGCGAAACCACCCAGGCGACAATCATCGTCCCAACAACGAGCACGTACGTGCCTCGCGCCACTTTGCCAATCATTGCCTGCCTCCGATATTTTTTACAGGATAGTCCAAGGGACCGCTGCGCGTGGATGTCGTTAATTTTTGGTTAATCCAGCTAAGCCATTGAAATCGCAGGCATCGCAAGGCTTAATCCGATGGACGCGCACGCGCCGCTGTCGTAGCTTTCGCGGCGTTCCAGTCATTTCGCTATGCGAGTTTGTGATGGCCGGCCCTGTAATTGCTGTGACCGATAGTGTTTTCCCTCGCTTGATCCGGCCAAGGCTGCGCTCGCGCGGCTCAACTCCGACCTATCGCATGGCGAAAAGCGTCAATGCCGACGACATCGTCGCCGTCGCCAGGGACGCCGACGCCGTGCTTAGTGACCTACGCAAAGCTCACACGCGAGGTCCTCACGCAGTTCACCACGTTGCAAGGCGATCGGCCGTTTCGGTCTCGGCGTCGACAACATCGACCTCGTCGCCGCCAAGGAAAAGGGCATCGGCGGTCAACTACGTGCCGCGACTACTGCATTCGCGAAGTTTCCGACCACGCCATGGCGCTGTTGCTGGCGCTGATCCGAAAATTCCGCTCTCCAACAAACTGGTGCAGAGCGGCCGCTGGGAAATGCCGGCGGTTGTGCCGATCCGCCGCATCGAAGGCACCGTGCTGGGTCTTCGTCGGCTTCGGCCACATCCCGCGCCTGGTTGCGCCCAAGGCGCAGGCCTTCGGCATCAAGGTCATCGCCTAGCGATCCTTGCGCAAAGCCGGAGGTGTTCAAGGCAGCCGGCGTCGAGAGCGTGGACTTCGACACGCTTCTCCAGTCGTCCGACTACGTGTCCGTTCACGCGCCGCTGCTGCCGGCGACGCGCGGCATGATGAGCGCCGCCGCCTTTGCGAAGATGAAAAAGGTGCCTACATCGTGAACACGGCACGCGGACCGTTGATCGACGAGCCCGGCGCTCATTGCAGCTCTCGATTCCGGACAGGTCGGCGGCGCCGGACTCGACGTGCGTGGCCTCCGAGCCGCTCGCCAAGGATTCACCGTTGCTCGGCCGCGACGAATGTCATCATCTCTCCGCACACGGCGTTCTATTCGATCGAGGCACTCAACGAGTTGCAGACCAAATGCGCGACCGACGTTGCGCGTGTCCTAAGCGGCGAAAAGGCCGGTCTACCCGATCAGCGCATGATGATTTTGCACGCGACTTAGCGTTACCCTGAGGTGCCAGGCCGAAGGCCGAGGCTTCGCTCACACCTCGGGATGACGGTACATTCCCGTCGGTGAATAAATCCACTGCTCGATCGCACCGATCTCGAACCGGTTTTCTTGCGCCCTTCGTATCATCCCTGATGCGGGTCGAGCCGCAATGGATCGACTACAACGGCCATCTCAACATGGCCTATTACAACCGTGCTGTTCGATCGCGCGGTTGACGAGGTTTTACGAACTTCTTGGCGTTAGGTGCCGATTACCTGAGGGACCACGGGCAGCTCGACCCTTCACCGCGGAGGTCCATGTCCGCTACGTCCGCGAGCTGCACGAAAAATGATCCGGTGCGCGTGACCTTTCAGCTGCTCGACTAGCGATTCAAAGCGCTTCCACTACTTCGAACAGCTGTTTCACGCGACCGAGGGCTGGGTTTCGGCAACGTCGGAGAATATGACGCTGCACGTGGACATGACGACGAAGAAAGTCGCGCCGTTTCCGGCTGTGATCATGCGAACGCTTGCGCGCATGAAGGCTGCGCACGCGCGCTTGCCGCGCCCGGAAGCTGCCGGGCGGCGCATTGCGATGCCGCAGAAGGACTAATACCGCCTACTTTCCTGCGAGTTTGGCTGCGTCGTCGCGCACGCTGGTGTCGATGAGCAAGTCCGTCGGCACGGTCTTCGGGAATGACGCCCGCTTTGACGAACAACTCCTGCATCCATTCGATGCGGTCCGCCGGGATCGCCAGCGTCGGGTCGATCTGCTTGTCGCGGATCGCCTGATCGGAGATGAATTCGGCCCGCTTGTCGTCCGGTTTGGCATTCGTCAATTCGTGGGCGACCTTGACGGTCTCGTCGCGGTGCGTTGCCGCGAACTTGTAGGCGTCCATTTCCGCCGCGACGAATTTGACGAGGTCATCACGGCGCCCGGCGAGAACCTTGCTGCTGGTGGCAATACAGAGTCGAATGAATTTCGGCACCGCGCTGCCGCCTTTGCGAGCACCTTGATATCGGGCGGCATCACCGCTTCGAACTCGTTCGACACCACCGCGGCATCGGTAATGCCGGCGACCAGCGACTTATAGCGATCGAGATCGGCGCCCTGCGTTGCCAGCTTGACGTCGGAGAATGGAACGTTGGCGGCATCCAGCATTCCGCGGAACAGCAGGTCGGGCAGCGATCCGGGCGAGGAAATGGCGACGGTCTTTCCCTTGAGATCGGCCAGGCTTTGATGTCTGCCCTCGCCAGGACGACCTGCGGCACGCCCGGCCAGGTGCAGCCGACAATCTTGACGCCGGTGCCGCGCACGCCGGCAACGATCGATTCTGCGGCGCCCATGTCGACGCTGTCGATCTCGCCCGAGATCAGCGCTTTCATCAGCGTCGCGCCGGCCTTGATCTGAAGCAGTTCCACCTTCAGTCCGCGCTTGGCGGCAAACCCGCCTTTGTCAACCATCGCGATGAAGCCCGCATCGCTCTTGGCTTCGAGGATGCCGTGCTTCCAGACTTTCCTCCTGCGCGTGGGCGGTGGAGAGGCTGTACAAAAGCTGCGACAACCGCAAGAGCCACCGACTTCGTGTGACGTGAGCATAACTCCTCCATGCTATTTCCGCTCGTCATGCCCGGCCTACCATCTCGAAGGACGGCGTGCAATGCACGCCTATGCGCCGGGCACGTCTTTCTTTCTTGTAGTCAGTAAAGCAAAGACGTGGATGGCCGGGACAAGCCCGGCCATGACGAGTAGAAGAAAGTCCCCGCCATATTGGACTCCCGTCATGCCCGGCTTTATGCGCGAGGCATCCACGTCTTGGGCTGTATCCAAAAGCAAGAGGTGGATGCCCGCGACAAGCCCGGCATCGATTGAGCGCAGTACCCAATTCCGGGTTGCGGGGCCATGACGGTTGCAATTCTAAATCCGAAACTCGCCGCCGCGCTTGCGGCCCTGGTCGACGCTGAGAAAAAGCTGGTCCAGTTCCGGCCGCTTCCTGATCAGACCCTGCTCGTGTGAATAGCCGACAAGGGTTTCGAGATTTTGCGGTTTTGCCGGTTAATCCGTATTCCCACGGATCGGGGCCAAGAATGCGCTCCTGCTCCTCCCAGGCGTCGCGATACCAGGCGAGCGGGACGATGCGCGGGTTCGCCATGCGCTTCATGGCGGCCGCCTTTGCCTCGTTGAAAGCCCTGAACAGGTTCACCGCGAGCCACGGATTTTCGTCCACCAATGCATTCCGGATGGCGAGGACATGCATGATCAGGAAAATCCCGCTGCGCTTGAAGTAGGCCATTTCTTCCGCCTTGTGATCGGGGAAGAGGCGCGCCACGCGCGGATCGCCGGCAACAAACGGCCAGATCAAATCGGAATGGAACACCGCATCGAGCTCGCCTTCCGCCAGCATGGGTTTCGACCGATTTGTCATTCAGCGCAGGCAGGAATACCTGATATCGGACGGCAAGGTGACCTTTGATGTCGTCCTCGATTTCGGCAACCCACTCGATGCTGTTCCCAGCGGCACGCCGTATTCGCCCTGAAGGATGCCGCGCATCCACAGCACGGCCGTGAGTCATCATCGTCTTCACGCCGATCCTGCGGTCCTTTCAGATCGGCCGGCTTGCTGATGCCCTTCGACGTATTGATGAACATGAAGCCATGCCGGAAACGGCGATGCAGGAACACCGGGATCGCGCGGAATGGCAGGTCGTTGTCACGCGCGGCCAGATAGGACGAACTCGACAGCTCTGCGACGTCAAATTCGCCGCCGTTGAGAAATCGCCAGTGCCGGGTCGCTGAATCCATGTCGGTGAGGATTGTGAGATCGACACCATCGACCTCGACCTTTCCGTTCAGCAGAGGACGCACGATCTCGTAGTCACCGCAGGCAAGTGTCAATGCGAGCTTCTTCGGCATAAGAAATTCTTCTTCCAATCCGTTCAATAGCGTTTTCGTCCGCCCGCCTTCATGCGCACCAGATCACGGGTCGACGGCATCCGCATATCGGCCGCCTGCTCGTCCCGCGCCAGATTTTCGATGATGGCGAGCAATACGGCGCGGTGCGGCTGCAATGTCGGTCCTTGGCACGCTCGCGCACGGCGATGCGATTGACCTCTTCGGCGAGCGGCACCAGATTTCTCTCGCAGCCGCCGGCCCTTCGGCGTGAGGAAGACGTAGACCTTCTTGCGGTCGCCGTCCGTCTGCGGCGGACGACGTAGCCGAGGCCGTTCCATCGCCTTGAGCGCCGAGAATGTCGTCGGCTCCATGACGCCGGCCTGCTCGCTCAATTCGCGCTGCGTCAGCCCGTCGCGATTCCCACAGGATGCGCAGAAATGTCCAATGTCCGAACGAGACCGCATGCGCCGGCGAGGCGCATTCTGCAAGCGCGCACCGAGCGCGCGCGTGGCGTCCTTGACCAGATGCGCGAGGCGGTCGTCCGGCACCGCTTCCTGCCAATGGCGCAGGATCGATTGCGGTGCTGGGTGCGACGCGTCATCGGCACAGCGACCTGATGACGTGAGCTGCGACCTCGCGGCCTTCGCGGGCGGAACGCAGCATCGCCAGCAGCAACTTCCACCGTCGCCATCGCCCAGGCGCCGTCATGCAGCGGCGCCTTGTTGTTCACGACCGCCTCGATAAAGCTCGTCGATCACTTCGACGCGCGTGACCGCCGGTGGCGGCAGCGCATCGAGTCGCGCTGACCCATCCTGATAGATCATGACGCCATCTCGGAAGCGCGCGCAGATCGGCCCGCTCGCAGCTCACCAGCAGGTGCCGAAATGCTGGTGCGCAGCACTTGTGCGCAGGCGGGGGCCGATATCCGGCGCCTCCATAGTTGCGGGCATTCTTGAAGGCGGCTTCATCGTGCGGCGTGCCGAAGCGATGCCGGCCGCGTGCGTATGGCTTCTTCTGTATGCGCCCATCTCGCCGACCCAGCCTGCGAATTCATCCGGAGTCGAAATGACCGTAGCCGCTATAGGTGAGCGAGGCGAAGGCGCCGCCCTCGAACGTCAGCAGCGCCGCATAGGCGCCTTCGGTCGGGCGCGCCGCATCCCACGCGCCGGTCGCGGCGCGCACGCTTGCACGCGGCCGCCGCCGATGCAGCCGCACGATATCGACCTGATGCGCCGCCTGGTTGAACACCGCGCCGCCGCCTTGCGCGGTGTCGAGTTCTTCCGGACGGCGCGGGCGATACAGATAAGTCCGTGTAGTTGAGCGCGCTGGATCATGCGCACGGCGCCAAAGTCGCCGCTCGCGATCAGCGCGCGCAGTGCGCAGGATCGGCGCATCGAACGAATGGCTGTGGCCGACGACGAGATGCACGTCCGGCGCGCTTCGCCGCGTCAATGATCGCGGCGCAATCGTCGAGCGTCAGCGCCATCGGCTTTTCGACCAGCAGATGCTTGCCGTGCCGCGCCGCAAGCGATCGCGTGCTGCGCGTGGTGCTGGTGCGGCGTCGCCACGTAGATCGATCTCGACCGCCGGATCGGCGCACAGCTCCTCGACGGTCTGCGTAGGTCTTGGCCGAAAACTCCGCCGCAAAACGCGCTGCGCGCCTCGGCCGCGGGTCGGCGGCCGCCACCAGCGCGACGCGCGGATCGCCGGCGAATGTCGGCAGCATCACGGTGAACGCGCGGCCGAGGCCCGCGACACCGAGACGCAGCTTGCGCGTCTTGCTCGACGCTCGCCATCGACAGACCCGTCAGCTTTCAGTAGACTTATCTTAGATATCTAAGATACGCGCGACGAAATCCGCCAAGCCGCGCCGACATGGAGACGCCCATGATGACCCCGGAAGAAAACGATCTGCTGTGCCGCGTCGAAGGCGATGCGCCGATGGGGCAGATCATGCGCCGCCACTGGATCGCGGCCTGCCTGTCGGAAGAGGTGCGCCGAGCCGGACGGCGCGCCGGTGCAGCGTGCGGCTGCTGGGCGAGAGCCTCGTGGTGTTCCGCGACAGCAAGGGCCGGCTCGGCGTGCTCGACGAATATTGCTCGCACCGGCGCGCCTCGCTGCTGTCTATGCGCGCAACGAGGAATGCGGGCTGCGCTGCCTCTATCACGGCTGGAAGTTCGACGTGGAGGGCAACGTGGTCGAGATGGCATCCGAGCCCGCCGACAGCAACATTCCGCAGCGCGTCAAGCACAAGGCCTATCCGGCGCGTGAGGCCGCGCGGGTTCTGGCGTACATGGGTCCGCCTAGCAAGGCGTAAACGAACAAAGCATATC
>ERZ1370068.9351-contig-8136_pt1 | contig 35897 bp, 52 predicted proteins | sample MGYA00561227_ERZ1370068 | MGnify/ENA primary metagenome ERZ1370068 (study PRJEB38410, sample SAMEA6850437) | metagenome | study: Metagenomic assessment of the ecological functions of the soil: analysis of the soil microbiota associated with the... | reverse complement strand
GTATGCTTTGATTCGGTTACGTTGTATTGTTGCGCAGACCAGCGACCGGTCCCGCGCTCCACGACAGTAGTACGCCGCGGTCTCTGAGCAGGCTACCAGTGGACCGCGGTTGGCGACGAAAGTGCGCATCGACGACATCTCGAGCGTATCGTGACCGACAGATGAACCGGCGGCGGGGAGCGAACTTCTGGTGCTGGTCCGGGGCAGGCGCGCGTGCAGCCGGGCGATTCGATTCGGCCTCGGGAACAACGCCGACGGATCCAGGGTGACCATACCGACAATCCAGTGACCGATATCCGCGTCCTGGGACATGAGCGGCGCGCCGATTTGGCGACCAGCGTGTGTAGGATTCCGCCGTTGCCAGCCGGGTTCCACGTTCCGCTCAGACGCGTTCGAACTGGATCGTGGTAACGCCGCCGCAGGGGAGACCAGTTCAGCGCCGGTCGTGTACTGAGGCGGCAAATTGAAGCGAAACGCGCTCCGAACAGAAGAAGTACCGCCACGGGTGGAGCGTCAGATAAGACCGGGTGATAATGTGGGTCATTGCCCAGCCCAGCCTTTACCCTGCCGCAACCAGATCTGAGAATCCACGGTAGCCGCCCAAGAATGCAGGGAACGATTATCGTTCGCGACTTCAAAATCGATTCAGGACGAAAGACGGCAGCATTGATGTCGTCACGAGGTCAATCGACGCCGTTGCCTCTGCTCCATCCATCTCCACATCAGCGCAACCTGGTGCGAGAATCATCTCGTGATCGCTGTACAGCCCGCTGGGGCCGGTTCCACACGCTGTCGTAGGAAACGAGTTCACAGCGGCGGCCGAGCGCCGACTTTGTAGGGCGTGGTATTTGCCGAAGGCTGATGGCGACCTTTGAGCTGGATTCGCCGCACCGCTAACACCGACGCTCGGCCCCGGTGTCGGCAAGCGCGGCCTCCCTGATTCATCCCATTGAACTGACCTTATAAGGGCTTGACCGCCTCCCTCCAGCCGCCACATGACTGCATCAGCTCTGGAGTCATTCGCGAAGCGCCCGCATGGATTCAGGAACGACGTCTCGGAATCGGATAATACCGAAAAAAGCACGTTCAGCGCCTTGCCGTTGGACGAACACACGCGCGCAGATTCCGGCCCATCCCCATTTCCGAGAAGACTAAACGCCGCCGGAACGATGCGATCGATTCAGCAACCGTACGACCGACAATCATGCAGGCCAAATGTGTTTCACGTCACCGGCACGCCACCGCAGGCGGTGAAGAGCGAACACTCAGCGACGTCTGTTTATCGAGGATCCACGAGGGTGGTCGCCGGGGCCGCCAGACCATCACCAGATAAACCCACCGCGCGCGTCAGCTTCCGAGGGGCTGAAGCCGTCCATCTGAAACCACGATGATGGCGTCGCCATAATGCGTCGCCGCGTTCACGTCCGCTCACTGCCGCGGACGACCGAACGGAGCCGAACTTGCCTGGCGGGCGATCAGTGATGACGAACCGACGCCGCTGCTCAGCATTTCGAAATGCGAGAACGCGCAGCCGTCGCCAGCCGCCCAGCGTCAAAAGTCAGGGCCGCCGGGTTGTCAGCTGCAGCCGTCGCAATTCCGCGTCTCCGGCGGAGGACCGAGGCACCGAAGGCGCGCCTGCTGTTGATTGGCGTCCACTTCGTCCGAAGATGAAGCGCCAGGTTGATGCCAGTCTTCGTTCCGGGTGGACGTTTGACCCCGAGATCCGCGTTCCGTTGGCGCGTCGTCCCAGCCAAGACGACGCTCTGACGATGATCGCTCCAGCGGGTCTCGTTGACATCCCGGCACGAAGGAGCGAACCGACCAGCCCATCTGCGCGCGGTTGGGTTCGCTGGACACAACGGGCCAGGCGCGAAGCCTGCGGCGGCTGGGCCCGAAAAATCGACGAAGAGGCCGCCTCTAATCGACTTTGGTGTGCCGATCCGTCCGACCCATTGGTGATGTCGAGGAAATCCATACCGTTGACGTCTCCGGCTGCGCGCAGCCGAAACGCCAGGTGACGGTTGACCGTGAAACCAGGCAAAGTCCGCGTTTCACCCCAGTTCCGTTCGTTTGAGACAACCAGCCCGCCATACCAGACGAGACGCGCATTTGCGCGCGTCGGCGTGATTATCGTCAGAACTGGTGGGCGCGAGCGGCGATGATGTTTATCTTAAATCGCCGTTAGCCTCCTGCGATGCCGGCGACTGGGCCCCTACCCAGGTCGGCTCCACGGACTCGGTCGATTCGGCGGAACCAGTTTCGCGGCGGGGCTGGTTTCTGGCGCCAGGCCGCTCGTATCCACACGATCGCCAGATCCCCTCAGTTTGTGCGTTGTCGCTAGAGCAGTGCGCGCCGACAATTGGTTCGCGTAGCCGTCGCCGTTGACGTCACCAGCTGGAAGCGACCGGAGTAACCGACAGGCATCTGGCTGAGTTTTGTTGATCGGATTCGGCGAGCGCGCGATATCCGTCCGTTCAGCCAGACGAGAAGGCGCGTCATGTTCAGTGTTTACAGCGATTATCTGGACGCAGGGTTCAGCGCCACACAGATGACATCCCCAGCAAATCGCCGCGTTGCAATCGCCTGCCCGCGCCAGCGGCCGAGGCTCTGGTTTGGGAAATCAGGTCTGCAGTTCGCTTTTCAGCTGACAGCGTGGCGACGCTCTGATCCCAGCAACCAGGCCGGGGATGACCCCGAACCACGCCTCGCGCCTGGTCGTTCGGTGTGGCGGGGCGCGCTGAACGGCATCCGGCGAGCAATCGCCGTTGTTTGTAATCGCCCGCGCGTGTGAGCCAACCACATGGACGTTGTCTGGTTGCTTTCGATTGCCCGATCGGTATTAATGGATCTTTGCGGCGGGCAGCCCACACTGACTGCGCCTGGTACCATGCCAAAACCAGGCGCGGCTTTCTCCGGATTCAGTAAGCAGATCTTTCGCCGACCATGACGCCTGGTTATTATTCGGGAAAAGCCAGTCATGGCAGTTCCGCATCGCCGATCCGCTCATGCAAAGTCATCGGGGCCCGCCCCTCTGCTGGACTCCCGGGCAAGACGCCACGTGGCTGAGATCGCTTTGTTAGCGCCAGTCCTGAAACTCCATCATGCCAGGGCAAACTGCAGCCTTCGTCGATTGAGGTCCGTCCCGAGCGGCGCGCCGATGATCACGTCGGCATACCCGTCAGCGTTGACGATACCGAAGCTCTGCCAGCTCGCCGAAATCCACGGCACCGGCGCCTGGAACAGATCGGCGGCGCCTGTCGCGACCAGCACCTGCTGTGTTCGCCAGGGCCGCATGCGCTGCGGCCGGAATCGGCGACGGCGTATCGTTGAGGCAGGGCGCCGACCGGGAACATCAGCGTAACATCGCCGGTCAACATCGCCGCCGTCAAACCCGGCGATCCTTCCGGAGGCTGCCGGTTGGCTGCCGTCGTCAGCGGCGCGTTTACTGACGGCCGGAGAAGATGAATCTGAATCAGGATGAGCCGATCGCCGATTCGAAGAGATCAGCACGATGTCTGGCTGGGCTTCGCCGGCGCGATCGTCGTAGCCGTCGCCGCGTTGATGTTCCGCGGAGGCGACGGCGTAGCCGAACCGCGAGCCGGTCGATCCGCTGCCGGTCAGGCGGGCGTCGCTGCGGGTCCGAGAGGTCCGCCGGAGAAAGAGCAGCGCCTTCCGCTGCCGTCGAGGAACGGAGCGCCGACGATCTCGTCGCTGTAACCGTCGCCGTTGACGTCTCCGGCGACCGCCACCGAGCCACCCCAGGTTGGCGCCGTCCTGGTTCACTCTCCGTCGTCCAGACCGCGGACGTGATGAGCGGATCGACCGTGATCGGATAGACCGCCCCGCCGTCGTGGCATGCGGATTCGCAGCTTTCCGGGAAGGACTTCGATCTCGGCCGGCATTCTCCGGCTCGCGGCGTCGTGACCACGAGGTTCTCATAGCGCAGCATCGCTTTCCCCCGTCGCGGTCTTGAAGAGGACGCCCTGATCGTGCGCGGCTCCGGGGGTAGCCGATGAGTCCATCGAACTTCATCTCGAGAAAGACGGATGTCTTCGCCTTCTGCGCCGTGGGGCCGCCGATGGAGCGTGAAGCCCTGCTCGATTCTCCCGAATCGTTCCGGTACCACTCGCTGATCGATCCGCCGTCGAGCGTCACTTCCTCGGACCGCCCATCGATCCGACGATCCGCCAGGGGCACGAGGTCCCCTTCACGACCGCACGCTTGCAGAACGAAAGCGGAGCGTGAAGCCTTCGTCCGATTCGACCGCTCCGTTGTGTCCGCGACGTGAGCTCGACGCCACCGGTATCGATCGTCAGGCGGAGGTCGTGCGCACGATTGGGCGCGGACCATCGACCGTCAGGGAAGCGGGAAAACTGGTACTCGCAGACACGCGTCACCAGCGGGTGCTCGATTCCGCAGGCGGCGTGGCAGGAGCGGTGGCGCCGAATCCGGCGAAGAACTCAAGGCAGAGATCAACAGCAGGGTCCGGAGCTTTGTTCATCACCGTCCCCCGGCGTCTTGTTGGGGCGGATTCTACTTCCAGCCAACCCGTGATGTGCGGGACGAAGTCAAGGGTTCCGCGAGCGGTGTTGGAGCGCCTCGCGACTGTTGCGCTGGGGAGGATGTCGACGCGATCAGGCCTGGACGTGCGGCGGAAGCTAGCCCGCCGCCCGGTCGCTCGCTAATTCCGTGGAATCAAATCCTCGAAGTCGGCACGGGCATATCCGTTGGCCTTGAGCGTCACCGTCTTCTGCTTTCCGTAATCGGGAGCCTGACCGTGTAGTTCGCGGTCTTCCCTTTGTGCTTGTAGGCGAACACGAAGAATCCGTCGAGGTCGGAGAGTCGTCGTCGCGACGAGAGCTCCCGTGGGACCGATGAGCTGCACCCGGACGCTCTGCACCGGGTTTCCGGTGGCGGCCGCCAGCGTGTTCCCGTTGACCCCGGGGTTCTTCTTGAACTTGTTGCAGCTCGACGGCGTGAAGGCATGCGTGCTGCCACCGGCGCTGAAACCGAATCCGTAGGGCTGCGGGCTGGCGATGGAGATCGGACCTCCGCCGAGTCCGTCCGAGCGTGCTGTCCAGATTCGTGTCGGGGCCCTGAAGCCGTCGTGCCGTTCGACGCCTGCTGCCACCCCGTGACCTTCTTCAGGCCGTAGTCGAGGTGGATCGTCACGTACACGAGCCCCGTGGCCGGCACGGTACCGGTCACATGAACGCTCGTCGCATTGCCGAGATTCGGTACGGTGTAGTCCGATCGCAAGATGACGGGCGTAGCCGGCGGGGAGAGGTTGCCGCCGTCCGTGGTGATCGTGAATCCTGTGAGCGACGTGCCCGGCACGAAGCAGCCGCCGCTCGAGCCGGCGCTGCCGTACACCTGGATCGGATGGGCGCCCTGGGTGACGAACGGGAAGGGCACGTCGATGGTCAGGTCGACGGCCGCGCCCGGCGTGCCGGCGTGGAAGACGTTGAAGTAGAGCTGGCCGGGGTTCGAAGAGTTGATGATGTAGTCGTTGAGAATCGTCGTGCCCTTGATCGCGCTGAACGTCGGGTCTTGCAGTTCGAGCAACCGGAATTGCGGCGCGCTCGACGAGGTGCCGCACAGTCCGGTCGGCAGCGCGCAAAGCGACGAATCGGTGACCTTCCCGCAGGAGTTGTCCGGTCCGTCCGAGCCCGTGTGAACGCAACGCCCGCCGGGTTGCACGTGTCTACCGTGCACGGGTTGCCGTCGTCGCAGTTGCTCGCGAGGGAGCTTGTAGACGCAACCCTTGCGCCGGATCGCAGCTGTCCGCGGTGCAGGCGTTCTTGTCGTCGCACGTGATCGCCGGATACGAGCAGACTCCGGATGCGGGATCGCAGGTTCCCGCGCCGTGGCAGAGATCCGGAGGGCGCACACCACCGGATGGTCACCAACGCACTCACCGCCCTTGCACACGTCGAGCTGGGTGCACGGCGTCGCCGTCGTCGCAGGGTGTGCCGTCCGTCGCCTCGTCGCATGCGCCGGCAGCGACCGTGACCTCTCCCGCTTCCCAGTCGTCGATCCTGCCGCCACCGGAGATACGTCTCGAATCCAGGCCGTCCCGAGGTCAACGGATGTCGTGTTGGCCACCGACGTCACCACGACGCCGTTGATCTTGGCGTAAATGATCCCGCCGTCGAGGAGGCTCTCGATGACATCGCCGTTCTGTAGGGTCGACGACACCGTCTTGCAGGGCCCCGACGTTCACGCCGCCCGCAGTACCAGTAGATGTAGAGCGTCCCGGCGTTCCATGCCGCGACGAGCCCCTGAGTGGCTCGTGCCCAGGAGCACGACGACCGACCTGACCGCCCGCATTCGTCACTCTCACCCGTGAAAACTGGCTCGTGCCGCCGAACGCGCCGCTGCCCTGCCAGAAGTAGAGGGCATCGGCCGAGACGCCTGCGACCTCGTTGCCCGTCAGATCGACGAACCCACCTCCGGAGAGTCGCTGCCAGTTCCCGCCCACCGCGAAGTGGCGACTCGTTGGCTCGATTGAAGTTGTCGGAAGCAAGGACGGTTTCAACCTGCGCGCTCGCGTGCGGCGTCATCGCCAGCAGCATCAGCAGCAGTGACACGATCCCCAGCATGCCCGTCATCCGTCGGCGATTGCTCATGGGTGGCCTCATCTTCGATAGCAAGCCATTACCAGATAGGCGGAGTCGGCCCTTCGGGCAACGTTGATTTTCGTAATTGCGGCGAGGGTGTTGCCGGCCTTGCAACCTAGGCGGGTCCCGTCATTCGAACTCGACGTCGACGGTGATATACGACGCGATGGGTCTTCCCCGTTGCATTGCGGGGTTAAAGCGCCACTTCTGTACCGCGTCGATCGCCGATTCGGCGAAGCCTCGGCCCGCGGGATGCACAGCCACGACGCGCGGCTTCGACGCCACCGTACCGTCGGCTTTCACCTCAATCGCCAACGTCACATGACCCGTCTGTCCCAACCACCGAGCCGCGCGCGGATGAACCGGCGGGACGAACTCGATGCGCTGAGCGGGCCTGTCCGCCGGCGTGCCGCCGGCTCCGGACCTGCCGAATCCTCGGGATGCCAGGTTGCGATGGTCTGAGGTGCGATCTGCGCATTGGACTTGGGAGCGGTCGTTGGGGCTTGGTCGGCGGAAGCTCCCGCGCGCCAGGTCGCGATGGTGTGCGGCCCGGCCGGAGAGTTCGACTTCAGAGCGGTTACCTGAGCCGGATCGGCGGAAGCTGGAGCGAGCCAGGTTGCGATGGTTCGCGGTGCGGGCGAAGCGTTCGACTTCCGGAGCGGTCGGCGGAGCGAGGTCGGCCGAAACTTGCCCGCGCCAGGTTGCGATGGTTTGCGGTGCTGGCGGCACCACTGGAGCCACGGCTGGCTCCATCGCCAGATGGCGCTTCCGATCAGCTTCGACCGAGTCCGCGACGGCCGATGGGTCCGTCGCCGGCGGGGGCGTTTGGTCGATCCCGTTCTCCATCGTTGGAATCGTCACCGCGAGTAAACCGTTCGCTTCGACCGAGTCCGCGACGGGTTCCGTCGCCGGCGGGGAAGCTCCGACGCAGGCGGTACGTCCGTCGCGATCGAGGATGCCTCCTCGACCTCCTCTGCGACGGGTTCCGCAACCGGCGATGGCACCTCCGACACGGCCGGTAAAACCCGCGAGGACGCTTCATCGGTCACCGGGGGTGTCCCGTTCCCTTCGACCCAATACGCGACGACCTCAATTGCTGGCGATGGAGGCTCTGACGCGGCGGACCCGTGCTTTCGCTCGAGAACGGCGCTCACTTTCGAGCTCCCGGGCGACCCTCCTTTCAGGGCCAGGTTCAAAGTCTCCAGTTGAAGAGTCGTTCCGCCTTCGCCCGCCCACCACGAAGCCGGCGGGCGATACGCCGTCAGGGCGATGCCACAAGGTTCGTCGACCCAAACGGCGACACCGTCGTGGAGGCCCTCCGCAAGATCGGCGGCTCCGTCGTCGGGCACGCCGAAGCGAGCGACGAGCGACTCGACACTCGTCGGTAGGAGCGGCATGGCAGCCCGTACGAGAACCGCGCGCGCCGCCGGCCTGCGGTCGATGCGATGGTCGTACTCCACGTAGACGTCGAAAGAGGAGTCACGATAAATGGTGACCGACGTCTCGCGGTCACCGAGCAGTCGCGTGAGGGATGTCATGCCCTCGCGACCCATCTTCTTTCGAACCCGGTCGTAGGTCATCCCCGGCACAAGGTCGTGGAGGGCAAATCGTTCGCAGGAAGGCGCACTCGCGGCCCCCGCGGAATGCGACGAGGACGATGCCAAGAGCGCTAGAGCTAACGGTCCCCAGTGCATTCTCGAATCTCATCCGCTCGACAACGACGAACACCCCATCGAGCACCTAAGGAAAAAGATAACCGAGGTGTCGGTCGAGCGCGATGGGGTGTTCCCCGGGTAGGGTTTCACCCTATAGGGAAGTCAGCAGGCGGGGCGTAGCATCGCAACACATTCGGAGAGAGGACAACTCATGAACGTGAACCTGTTGCCTGCGAAACATGTCGCGACGAGCGGACCTAGGGTTTTCACAGCAGATCGGGCGCCGCGCCAAGTCCTGGAGTTCGCGGCGCTCGTCGTGCCGGAGTTGCTCGTGGGAGATCACCCGACTCTGGCGGCGTTGCGGGAACAGTACGAAGAGCGCGCATCCAGCGGGTCGAGCTGAGCGGCGGCCGCTTCTTCGTCGACTACGAGGTTCCCCCTGAGGCTCCACTGGCCATGCCGCCCGACTCTGTCCGCGGGAGCCGCCAAGATCGAAGTGTCCGGCGAGTGTGTCCCGGCGGGATGCGTCCTGTTGGTCCGCAAGGGCCGGCTTGCGACTCTCGAGGGAAACATCTTCGCCGGTAGGGCGGCATGATCCGGAAGAAGTTCAACATCGCGCTGATCGCGTCGACGGTGGTGCTGGCGCTGACCGGTGCGCTGTCTCGGGTGTCGGCCGCGGGACCCTGCGAGGCCACCGTGAACGCGAAGCTGAGCCACGTGGAGCGCAAGGATCTCGTCACCACCCACACGTACACGGTGGACGTCTCGACGCTGGAGCCCTGCGCGACGATCCGTTTGGCGCTCAATACGACCGAGCGGATCTCGAAGTCGAAGGTCATGGTCTTCACGACCGGAGATGAAGTCCACCTTCGCAATGGGTCGATCACGAGGATCCTCAACTACGACATGCCCAACGAGCGCAAGATGGAGAAGTGGGAGGTCAAGGTCACGGCCTGCGAGCGGTGCCAGCCCTGATGGCGATGGAGACCGTCTCCGAGGTCTTGCGACGGCTGACCGCCGCCGGTTACACCGACGACTATCGGGCCGACGCGCAGGGCCTCCGAAGCCGTTCGAGCGGGACCGTCCATCCTCCGGATCGCTTCGTGATCGACGAGATCGTTCGATTCGAAGGGGACAGTGACCCGAGCGACGAATCCGCGGTGTTCGCGCTGACCTCGGAAACCGACGGCACGAGGGGAACCTACACGGTCGCCTATGGCCCAATCATGGACGCGCTCGATGCGGACATCGTCAGGTTGTTGAACGAGTCGAAGCTTGGCGCCTCGAGCTGACGAGGCGTCATTGAACATCACCCGCAAGCGCTTGATCGAGCTGTTGAACGGCGATCTGGCCCGTGAATACCAGGCGATCATCGCCTACGTGGTGTACTCCCAGGTCATCAAGGGCGCACAGTACATGTCGATCGCGAGTGAGCTGGAAAAGCACGCGGGCGAGGAATTGCGCCACGCGCTCATCATCTCAAGCAGATCGACTACCTCGGCGGCACCCCGACGGTACAGCCCAAGCCGGTCAAGCTGGCCGAGAAGCCCGAGGCGCTTCTCCGTTTCGACCTGCAGAACGAGGATCGACACCATCCGCGAGTATCGCGAGCGGGTCCGGCAATGTGAGGCGCTGAACGAATTCGCGATGGCGGAGCACATCCGGGAGATTCTCAAGGACGAACAGGAACACGCCATCGACCTGGCCACGGCGTTGGGTGAAGACGTCCCGAAGATCTAGCCTTAGCCCTACGCCTAGCCACGAAAGTTGGATTCCCTCTAACAAGTTCGTCTTCAGCGAAACGCCGACAACGCCGACGAGATGCGGCCTGCGCGCGTTTTTCCGTGGCGTCCCGTTTGCTCGAACCTCCACGACATCGGAAACAGCGTCGGGGAGGATGCGGTCGTAGTGACGGCGATGCCGGCTAGCGAAAGATCGCGCGCGACCCTCGAGTCGACGCGTCGAAGACATCCGCATCCTGCGAGACTTGCCAAAGGCGACTCCGGGGGACGGAGATCATATGACCGCAAGGAGTAAGGCTTTACGGATCCTCTTGTGTGTGGTTGCGCTGGCCGTCGCCCGAGGCGGCTTCGCAGCGGAGACATGGCAGCCGATCAGCACCGGCCTGACGAATCTCAACATCCGTGCGATTGCCGTCGACCCTGCCGACGAAAACGTGCTGTACGTCGGCACGCTGGGCGGGATCTTCAAGAGCACCAACAAGGGGCCAGACATGGGTCGGCGCGAGCACCGGTTTGGTCGGAAATTCCGTGACCGGAATCGAGATCGTTCCGACCGACCCCAACACGATCTACGCCGGAACCTCCACGGGGGATCCACGTCAGCACGAACGCCGGATCGTCTTGGACCCAGATCAACAACGGGTTGCCCACGATGTCCGTCAATGCGATCGGCGTCCGCAGGACATTCCGACGACGCTGTACGCCGGGACGAACACCTTCGGCATCGAGTGGAGCGTCGATGCCGGCGGCACGTGGCAACCCAGCGGTGTGATGGGGACCGTCCGCCAGTTCGCGGTCGACCCCTTGACTCCTGCGACCGCGTACGCGGCCACCATGGCCGGGGTCATGAAGACGACGGACGGCGGGGAAGCTGGAGCTCGGCGAGCGTCGGGCTCCCGAATTCCACGATCTTCGACATCGCCGCGGACACGAGAAATCCGGGGTCGTCTACAGCGGACCGTTGACCAACAGAGTGTACAAGTCGACCAACGGAGGATCGAGCTGGTCCTTCTTCGGAACCGGAATGCCCGTTGGAGCGACGGCCGTCGCCATCTATGTCACCGTCCCCATCGGTACCGGTTCTGCGGTTTACGCGGGGACGGACTCGAGTGGCGTCTATCGGAGCATCGACGGTGGCGCGACCTGGCAGCGCATCATCAGCGGCTTGACGAATCTCAGCAGCAACCTCGGCGCGCTGACGGGAAGCCGCTCGAACCCCAGAGATGTTTACGTCGGCACCCCGTCGGGCGTGTTTCACTTGACGGCCGCCCCGCAGTGCGGAAACGGGGCCCTCGAGGAGGGTGAGCAGTGTGACGACGGCAACACCGCCAACGGTGATTGCTGCACGTCGACCTGTCAGTTCGAGGCTGCCGCATCGTCCTGCAGCGACGGCAGCGTGTGCACGTCAAGCGACGCGTGCAACGGTGCGGGCGTCTGCGTCGGCGGGCCCTCTCTGGATTGCGACGACGGGAACATCTGCACGACCGACACGTGCGACTCCGCCACGGGATGCGGGCACACCGACAACACGGATGTCTGCGACGACGGGAATGCCTGCACCTTCGCCGATTCGTGCTCCGGCGGCACATGCGGCGGCTTGACGGTCGCGTGCGACGACCAGAACGCCTGCACGACCGACAGCTGCAACCCGGCGTCGGGTTGCGTCTTTACCAACAACACGGCGGCGTGCGACGACGGGAACGCCTGCACCTCCGGCGACACCTGCGGCGGAGGCAGTTGCCACGGTGGCGCCGCGGTCGTTTGCAACGACGACAACGCGTGCACGACCGACAGCTGTGACCCCGCGTCAGGCTGCGTCTTCAGCGAACAACACGGCGGCCTGCGACGACGGGAACGCTTGCACCTACGGCGATACGTGCGGCGGTGGCAGTTGCCATGGCGGCGCGACGGTGACGTGCAACGACGACAACGCCTGCACGACCGACAGCTGCGACCCCGCCAGCGGTTGCGTCTACACGAACAACACGGCAGCCTGCGACGACGGGAACGCCTGTACCTCCGGCGATGCCTGCGGCGGTGGCAGTTGCCACGGCGGCGCGGCGGTCACGTGCGACGACCAGAACGCCTGCACGACCGACAGCTGTGAGCCGGCTTCCGGTTGCGTCTACACGAACAACACCGGCGGCTTGCAACGACGGCAACGCCTGCACCTCCGGCGACACCTGCGGCGGAGGTAGTTGCCATGGCGGTGCCGCGGTCGACGTGCAACGACGACAGCGCGTGCACGACCGACTAGCTGCAACCCGGCGTCAGGCTGCGTCTACACCAACAACACGGCCGCCTGCGACGACGGGAATGCCTGCACGTCCGGCGACACCTGCGGCGGAGGCAGTTGCCACGGCGGTGCCGCGGTGACTTGCAACGACGACAACGCGTGCACGACCGATAGCTGCAACCCGGCGACAGGGTGTGTCTACACGAACAACACGGCGACCTGCGACGACGGGAACGCTTGCACCTCCGGCGACACCTGCGGCGGAGGCAGTTGCCACGGCGGCGCGTCGGTGACGTGTGACGACAACAACGCGTGCACGGCCGACACATGCAATCCGGAGAGCGGGTGCCGGCATGAAGCGATCCCCGGTTGCGGCGGCGAATGCACCATCGTGCCGCTCACGCCGGCCGACGGGTCCTCGTTCCAGGTCGGCGGGTCGTCGCGCGGCGGTTCCGATCGATCGAGTCCCACGTTCACCTGGAGCTCCACGTGTGCGTTGAGGTACCAAGTCGAGTTTTCGAATAGCCCCGGCTTCCAGCGCCCCGCGCTGTTCGTCCTTCCCGCGCAGGGGATCGTCGGAACGAGCTTCACGCCGAACTTCGGCAACTGGACGGCGATCACCAACATGGCGAAGAACCGTGGTGGCACGGGCACGGTTTACTGGAGAGTCGTCGGTCACGGCTCGGGCGGCCACTACCGGAGCATGGCGAGCTCGCTACAGATCGAGTCGTCGTCGAGGCGCTAACATCAAGATGGAGGGGCCGGGCGACCGGCCTCCGATTCATTCCGTCGTCTCTCCGGTATGCTCGGCTCCATGATCGATCCCGATGAGGAGCCCGCCGTACACGGTCGAGCCGGAAGACGGCCGCTTCAGGGTCGTGGATTGGGAAGGCAACGCGATTCTGGTGTGCGGCGACTCGACGAGCGCCGAGCAGTACGCGGTGCTGATGAACCAGGCGTTCCGGTCCGGCTTCAACGCCGGCTATCGCAAGAGCTCGCGGCTAGGTCCCGAGCTTCCCGACGAGCAGAATCGCGCCGGTCGGCTGTGGGACTCCGCCCGAAGGCTCTTCCGTGACCGCGGCCAGCGCGATCGCGCCGAGCTCCTTCGGAGGCTTGACCACGAGCGACGCGTCCCCGTCGGCGCCGACGTCGAACGTGGCGGCCGGCACCTTGCGCTGATCCGCCGTGACGAACCAAAGCTCGTAGGTGCGCCCGGCCTCGGTGGGTTTCATGTGGGCGAAGAAAACGTGCCACGTCCCTTGGACTCGTCCCAGAAGAGCCGGCCGGCGGCATCGGGGTGCGGCCCGGCGGCTTCGAGCGCGGTCATCCGGGTGGCGGGGAGCCCATCGAGCGAAGGTTGGCTTCGGCTGTCGCCACTCGAGTCTCGAGCGCGTGCACCGAATCGCGCGCGCTCGCCAGATGGCCGCGCAGCTCGTCGACCTCGCGCCTGGCGGGGATCAGAATCACGATCGCGGTGACGCTCGCTGCCAGGAGAGCGCCGACGGCGAAAGCCGGCCAACGTCTCACACCGATTGGCGGCGCGGTGGACGGACCGTCGCGGAACGGCACAACCTTGGAGTCCGCGATCTGCTTCATCAGGCGCTCCTTGACCGCGGGCGAGGAACCGACCGGGGGAGCGGCGAGGGCGACCAGCCCCGAGATCGTGCGGGCGGCGGCGAGCTCTCCGATGCAGCGCGGACACCCTTCGCGCAGGTGCGCCGTCAGATGAGCCTCCTCCGCCGGTTCGAGCTGATCGAACGCATAGAGGAGGATCAGGTCCTTCCGCTCGGCGCAGTTCACGAGTGAGCTCCTTCGCCGTACAGGGCATCCAATGATTCCCGCAGGCGCAGCAGGCCCTGCCGGATCCGCGTCTTGACGGTCCCCAACGGCTCGCTGAGCGCCGAGGCGATCTCCGAGTGGCTCATGCCGTCGAAGTAGGCCAGGATCAGCGCCCGCTTCTGCTCGGGATGAAGCTCGCCCATCGCCCGTTCGATGTGGGTGCGCATCTGCTCGGTCCGCGCCTCCGCGAACGGGCTCCCGAGGCGACCGCCTCGGCGGGGTCCGCGTCGACGATGATGCGGTCGCGGCGCGCTCGGGTACGAAGGCGGTCGATGGCGCGGCTGCGAGCGAGATTCAGGAGATAGGCGATCGGATGCCCGCGCGTCGCGTCATAGCGCGACGCGCGCTCCCACAGCTCGGTGAACACCTCTCCGGTCACTTCTTCCGCGTCGCCCCGCTCCTTGAGGATTCTGATGCACACACCGAGGACCGCCGACGCATGCCGGTCGTACAGGAGGGACAGTGCCCCCTCGTCGCGCGATGCCAGCGCGTCCATGAGCGCGAAGTCATCGTCGGCAGGCCGGTCTGATCCAGGAGTCAAGACCACCCTCCGGTCGTCCTCAGTAGACTACGACACCGGATCGAGAAACGGATGGCCTCGGACCCCGGGCGGCTAGGATCGCGGCGTGTACGCCTTGCCCGGCGTCCCGCCGATCGCGAGCAGCGTGACGCCGTTCGGCCCCGGCACGATCTTGCGCTTCTGACCCGGTCCCACCCGTGCGAGAAGACCCGGCTCGAGGGCGAATGTCTCGGTGCCGGCCTGGAGGCTGGCGCTCCCGTCGAGCACGACGTAGACCTCCTCCTGGCCGTCTTTCGTGTGGTCGTGGTCCGGGTAGTCGCTCCACCCGGCAGGAAGATGAAGGATGTTCATGCCCCACGAGCTCACGCCGAGGCTCTTGGCGGCGTAGCGGAACCGTCCTTCCCCGCTATAGCTTTCGAGATCGTCGAACCGCTTGATCGTCACGTCTGCCACGGTCGCTCCTAGGGCGCGTAGGCGAGGCAGCAATACGAGTTTCCGCCTTGCGCCGAGCAGATGATGTTCGGTTTGTTGGGATTGCAAGGCTGTCCGACTTGCGCGGCGGAACACCGCTGCACGCCGGCAGGACACTTCCGTCCGGCGGCCTCCGTCCGGAGGCGCGCGCAGGCCATGGTTGCAATGAGGATCACGGCAAGTACCCAGCCCGCGCGGAGAATCGTCTTCATAGCATTTCCTCCTCGATCGAGGCAGTGGACGGCCGGAGGAGCCACCGCTCCCCCGGCCCTGACCCGTGCAGCTAGAGCTTGACCCCAGAGACAACCGGACAGGTGCAGAGCGGGTTGGTGGATGAGCTGCCGTTGCACCCAGGCTTGCTGCGGTTCTCGATCTCTTCGACTTCCAGACTGAGCGGGACAGACGTCACTGGCTTCATCGTTCCTCCTTTGCCGCGCTCACCGAAGCGCGGAACCCGCCAGTAGTACCCCCGAGGGGGAAGGGCGTCAAGCGCCCTTCACTCGAGGCCCTCGGCGACAGTGAGCTCGGAGAGCACGCGGCGAACGCGGTAGACGTAGTGCTGTCCGTCGCGCGTCAGGATCACATTCCCGTAGAGGAGACCGGTCGGGTCGGGCGCAAGCTCCTTCCAGTCCGACCGGTGCCCGCTCGCAAGCTCGAGGCGGACGATTCGAGCCGGCCACGTTCGATCCCAGAGGAAGAGCGCTTTCCCGGAATCCTCCCACTCGAGTGGAATCTCGCCCGGAAGCGCTCCCGGAATCTCCGTCGGCACGCCACCAAGGGAACAGCGAAGCAGCCTTCCATCGATGTCCACGGTCGCGACCGATCCTCCGTCGGGCGAAAGGACCGCGACACCGCATCCTTCGGGGGTGGCGGCGCGCGGGGATCCGCTCCGGCGAGGTCAGGAGCCAGGCCCGGGAAAGCCGGCCTTTCTCGGAACCGGAGAAAAGCATAAGACGGCCGTCGACCGACCAGCGCGCCGAGATCCGGGAGGGCGTCGCGGCCGGCCTCACGCTTCCGAGCGGCAGCGGGCGAGGATCTCCCGGGCCGGTCGGTAGCAGCGTCAGGGCGACGCCGCTCCGTACCGAATCCGTGCGGCTGGCGACCCAGCGGCCGTCCGGTGAGATACCGGCAGCCATCCCGACCCCGAGCCGCACCGGAGCCGTCTCGCCCGCGCGCCGATAGTAGAGAAACGGCTCGAGGCCGGCGCCCGGAGCGGCCTGCTCGATGCCGGCGAAGATCGAGCCGTCCGCGGAGATGCCGGCGGCCGCTTCGTCGCTCCACGTCGAGAGGTTTCTCTCCTTCGTGTCGCCCTTGAGAAGCCCGCCGAGCTCACCCCGCGAGTCTTCCCGCGCGAACAGGACGGCTCCCGTCGACGAGATGTCGTGGAGCCAGAGATCGGCCGGCGGCCCGTAGACGAGGCGCGACGTGCCGCCGGGCACGACCGCCCAGAGTTGGTACCGGGATCCGTTTTCCCCGGTCTCGCCTCCGGCGCTGAACCAGATTTCCTTGCCGTCGGGCGTCCATGCCAGACCCTGCGCGCTATTCCATGGCTCGGTCACCCTGCGGGCGTTCCTCCCGACGAAGCAACGGAGACGAACCCGGCGTCGTTTCCATAGGCTGGGTGCTCGAGGAATGCGACACGCGACCCGTCGGGAGAGATGCGTGGGTGGCTGATCCAACCGTCCGTCTCGAGGATGAGCTTGCCGACGGGGAACTCCAGCCGCTGGAGTCGGCCGACCTCTCGCACCACGGCAAACTCCTTGCCGTCGGGCGAAATGTCGGCGTCGGTCACGTGCTCTAGAATTTCTCGGGGCACGCCTCCTCCGAGCGCGACGTGGCCGAGCGTTCCCGACCGGATCCAGAAACCATGGCGCGTGCCTCCGAGCAGCAGAGCCATCTCGCCGGTCCGCGAGATCCCGACCACCGTTGCGCCCGGCGGCACCTCGAGAGCCCGCGACTCGACCGCGTCGAGCCGCGTCGATTCGATGCGCAGAAGTTGGTCTCTGCGGGTCGAGCTGTAGAACACGGTCTGTCCGTCCGGCGAGAACCGGGCGGACTCGATGTAGCCATGGTGAAAGGAGAGCCGGCGAAAATGCGGGTGGCGACGGCGCGCCGAGCCGTAGACCGACCAGAACGCCGGCGCCGAGCGCCGCCGCGCCGCGCCCACCATGGCAAGCGTCAGCCAGGCGGTGGACCAGCGCCGCTTCCCTGGGCCATCGAAAGTTGCGGAGCGCTCGGGGCGCCCATCGCCGTCTCGAGAGCGAAAGCGACGTCGTGCGCCGAATGGAAGCGCTGCTCGGGGTTCTTCTCGATGCAGTGCCGGACGATACGCTCGAGGGCCGGGCGAGACGCTCCCGATCGGTCGCGGAGAGGTCCGGCGGTTCTTCCCGGAGGATCGCCGACATCGTCTCGGCCGCCGAGTCGCCGTGAAACGCCCTCCGGCCCGAGAGCATCTCGTAGAGGATGGCGCCGAACGAAAGATGTCCGACCGGGCGTCGGCGGGTTTGCCCTTCACCTGCTCCGGCGACATGTAGCCGGCCGTGCCCATCACGACGCCGGGCTCCGTGCCTGCCGACGCCGTCGGGAGACTGGTGACCTCGGGTCCGCCGTCGGCGTGCGTGAGCTTGGCGAGGCCGAAATCGAGGATCTTGACCCGGCCGTCGCTTCGTGACGAAGAGGTTCTCGGGCTTCAGGTCGCGATGCACGATCCCCTTCTCGTGCGCGGCAGCGAGGCCGTGCGCGATCTGCAGTCGCGTAGTCGAATCGCCTTTCGCTGCGGTAGCTTCCCGCCGGACAGCGCCGACCGCAGCGTCTCGCCTTCCAAGCAGCTCCTGAACGAGGACGTGCCGCGCCGGCGGAACCGGAGACGCCGGGGAACACTTCGAACGAGTAGATCGCTGCGATATTCGGATGGTTGAGCGCCGCGAGCAGCTTGGCTTCCCGCTCGAACCGCGCGACCCGCTCCTTGTCTTCGAAGAACTCCTGCGGAAGGACCTTGATCGCCACGTCGCGGTCGAGTCGCGGGTCTTTCCCCTGTACACCTCTCCCATGCCGCCCGCGCCGAGCGGCGAGAGGGATCTGGTACGGGCCCGAGCCTGGTTCCCGCCGAAAGCGTCACGTCTTGCTCGATTCAGAAGCCGGATGTTAGAGTTTCTCCCCATGCGAACACAACGGCCCAGAACCTGACACGAAACGAGGCCTGAGGGACTCAGGCCCTGGTCTTCAGACGACCCGCCGCAGACGCTGACCGGCTTCGCTCCGGCCGCGCGCCTGCGCCGCAGGCGTTCGACGTTGGAGCGTGCGACATGGTCAAGCTCGATCCTGGAATTCAAGAGAGACTCGACGTCATCGCCACAGAGGTGGCGGCTGTCCATGCGAACGCCGTCGACCGGGACGGGGCCTTCCCGAACGGCCTCGATGGACGCGCTCGCCGCCGCGGGCTTCTACGGGCTGATCAGCGCGCGGGAGGTCGGCGGGATGGGGCAAGGCCCGGGGGCCGCCGCGCTGGCGGTGATGCGGGTCGCCCGTGAATGCGGCTCCGCGGGCATGGTTCTCGCCATGCACTACGCCGGGACCGCGGTCATCGAGAAGTACGGCGCCGAGGCGGTTCGGCGCGACATCGCAGCCGGGCGGCACCTGAGCACGCTTGCATTTTCCGAGGCCGGATCCCGAAGCCACTTCTGGGCACCAACGAGCACGGCGAAAGCGGCGGGTGGCCAGGTCGCTGCTCGATGCCGAGAAGAGCTGGATCACCTCCGCGGGCCACGCGACGGCCTACGTCTGGTCCAGCCGGCCTCTCGGTTGCGGAAGGCGCCAGCACGCTGTGGCTCCTCCCCGCGAACGCGCCGGGGCTGGCCACGCCGCGCCCGTACGACGGATTGGGGCTTCGCGGCAACGATTCGCGGCCGGTGACGGCGAGCGGCGTGAAGGTCGCGGACTCGCAGCGTCTCGGGGCGGACGGGGAAGGGTTCGCGATCATGATGGGAACCGTTCTCCCGTCGCTTCAACCTGATGATCGCGGCATTTTCCGTCGGCCTCATGGAGGCCGCGACCGCGCGCACCGCGCGCGCACGCCTCGCGAAGCCGGTACGCTCACATGGACTCGTCGCTCGCCGATTTTCCGACCATCCGCGCGTACGTCGCGCGGATGCGCGTGCGGACCGACATGGCTCACGCGCTGCTCTCCGATGCGATCGACGCGGTTGCGTCGGGCCGCGAGGACGCCATGCTCCGCGTGCTCCAGTGCAAGGCGGCTGCGGGCGAAGCTGCGCTCGACGTCGTCCAGACGGCGCATGAGGGTCTGCGGCGGCGCAGCCTACCGCAAGGACGTCGGCGTGGAGCGGTACTTCCGCGACGCTCAAGCGGCGAACGTGATGGCGCCCACCACCGATCAGCTCTACGACTTCATCGGGAAGGCCGTCTGCGGCCTCCCGCTCTTCTAGCGGCCCATGAGGCGCGGCGTGAGCACGCTCATCCTCGGCGCGGTCGCCTACGACCCCAAAGTGGTGACGATCTGGGAAGGCTTCAAGACGCACTTCACGGAGCGGGGCCTTGCCGTTCGATTTCGTCCTGTATTCCAACTACGAGCGCCTGGTGGAGGCGCATCTGGCGGGTGCGGTCGACGTGGCGTGGAATTCGCCCCTGGCCTGGATCGAAGTCGGAACGGGCGGCGCGCGCTCGTAGGCGGAAGGCGCGTGCCGATCGCAATGCGCGACACGGACCGCGATCTCACGTCGGTGGTCGTGGTGCGAGCCGGCGGCAAGATCGCCGCGCTTCGAGATCTTGCGGGAAAGACCGTCGCCGTCGGCGCCGCCGATTCGCCGCAAGCCACGTTGATCCCGCTGCTTCTGTTCGCGGATGCCGGTCTGTCGCCGGGCCGCGATTTCGAGGTCTTGCGGCATGACATCCTCGTCGGCAAGCACGGCGATCACATCGGCGGCGAGCGCGAGGCGGCGCGGGCGCTCGTGGCCGGACGCGTCGATGCCGCCTGCATGATCGACGGCAACCACCTCGCGTTCACCCACGAAGGGACCGTGCCGTCCGGGATCGACGCGGGTCTTGGCGCAGACGCCTCCGTACGATCACTGCAATTTCACGGTCTTCGACGACGTTTCGGAGAGGCGGTCGATCGTTTCACGTCGCTGCTGCTTTCGATGTCCTACGACGACCCGGCCGTGCGACCGCTTCTCGAGATGGAAGGATTGAAGGCCTGGCTCCCGGGGCGCGTTGCGGGCTATGCCCAGCTCAACCGGGCCGTCGACCTGTTCGGAACGATCGATGCATGGCTCGTGCACGCGACACAGGAGTAGTGGCATGAACGGAGATGTCTCGAGAATCGATCTCGGCGACCTCGGCCTCGACCGCGGCGGTCACCTCCTCTGGAAGCGCGCGCTGCGCGGACTGCCGGTTGGGGGCCGATTGGACGTCTTCGGGTATCACGCCGAGCTGGCGGTGCACCTGCGCGGCTGGTGCCGGTCCCAGGGGCACGCCGTCGAATTCCTCTCCCGCAGGGACGGCATCCGGACCGACCGCTCGCTTGACGCGCGGTTCGGCGGAGACCGGGCGATGGAGAGGCGCCGTGGCGGCCGGCGCACCGGATCGGTCCGTCTCAGGCGCGGTCGTCGAGCGGCCGTCGCGAGATGGGGCTTGGCGGCGCGCGGCGCCAGGGTCGAGCAGGGGAGCCCGTCGTTCGACTTTCCGATCATCGAGAAGGAGGTTGTCTGGGCGGATGAGGCGGCAGCCTTGTACTCCCAGGCCGCGGCGGCGCAATGGGATCCGGCGACGGCGATCGATTGGGCGGCGCCCATCACGCATCCTCCCGAGATCGAAGACACCGTCGTGCAGGTGATGACGTTCCTGATCGAGAACGAGACCGCCGCTCTCATCGTTCCCGCGAGCTTCCTTGCGAAGATTCACTCCCATTTCCGCGAGGTCTTGCAGCTCCTCGCGATCCAGGCCGCCGACGAGGCGCGGCACATCGAGATCTTCACGAGGCGGGCGCTCCTGCTGCGCAAGGACCTCGGTCTGTCGACGGCCGGCGGACAGGCGTCGCTCAAGACGCTGCTCGAGGAGCCCGACTTCGCCCTCGCGTTTTTCCTCCTTTCGGTGCTCGGGAGAGGCTCGTTCTTGTCCCTGCTCTGGTTCCTCCACGAGAACGCGCCCGATCCCGTCACGCGGCAGGTGGCGCGCCTCGCGGCGCAGGACGAAGCGCGGCACGTCGCGTTCGGCCTGGCGCACCTCCACCGCCATCTGGCCGCGGATCCTAGCTTGCGCCCACGACTGGCCGCCGCGGTGGAGCGCAGGCACGACGCCCTTCAGGACACTCGCGGGGTTGAACGAGGAAGTCTTCGACGCCCTCGTCGTCCTCGCCGCAGGATCGTGGGAGCCTCAGGCGATCGCATCCGGATTCGAGCGCGTGGCGAAGCTCCAGCGCGACATGGATCAGGCGCGCCGGCAGCGGCTTGTGAAGCTGGGCTTCGAGGAGGAAGAAGCCGAGGCGCTGTCGGCGCTGCACACGCGGAACTTCATAGCGCGGCGACCCGCGCGCATGCCGTACGCCCCCGCCAGCGTCGCCCCGGTGATGCACGCCAAGGACAGGCTGGTCCACGACCCCCGCGACCAACAGGAGCGCGTAGATCGCAAGGAACGACCAGGGCAGCCACGGGTAGAGCGGCATGCGAAACGGCGCGTCCGGTTCCCGCTTCCGCAACCGGAACAGGACGATCACCATGAAGCCGTCGGTGACCAGGATGAGAAGGATGGCCAGCGAGAGGAGCCGGCTGAAAGATCCCGTCGCCGCCAGCGACCAGCGACACGGCGCCGACGAGAAGCAGTGGCGACCCACGGTGTGCCTCCGCGATTGACCCGAGCGAGAACGCGCGGTGCCAAACCATCGCCGGCAAGGCCGTAGAACGATCCGCGGCGTCACGAAGACGTTGGCGTTCGGAGGCAGGCCAGCACGACGACGAGCGCGAGCAAGGCGGTCGCGGACCCCGCCCACGCTCCGAAGAGGCGAGACCATCACCTCCCCGGCCACGAGAGGCGACGCCGCGATCTGGTCGAGCGGAAGGACGTTGAGGAAGGCCGCGTTGAGAAGAAGGTAGAGACCGCGTGACGAGACCGATGCTCCAGAGAAAGACCCGCGGGAGCGTGCGCATCGGGTCGACGACTTCCTCGGCGATCTTCGATGCGTCCAGGTAGCCGTAGTACGTCCACAGGACCGGCTGGAAGGCCAGCGCCAGGGCGCCGAAGATCGCGACGCCCGTCGGCGCGTCCGGCGAGTGGACGACGTCCACTTCAACCCGCTCCCGGCGAGCGCCGAGGCGACCACCACGGCCCGCGAGGGCCACGACCTTGGCCGCCGTCGCCACGTTCTGCGTCCAGCGCCCGAAACGCGACGCCCGCAAGGTTCACGCCGACGAGGAGGAGAACGAACAACGCGCCCAAGAGACGCGTGACCGAATCCGACGCCACCAGCGAGCCGGGCCAGATACTCGCCGCAGACGACGCCGATCGCGGCGATCGCGCACGCAGTAGATCCCCGCCTCGAGCCATCCGATCGTGAAGGCCGCGCGCGGCCCGAACGCACTCGCCGGCGTAGACGTACTTTGCCGCCGGCGCGAGGGTGGCGCGTCGAGAGCTCCGCGAAGATGAGCGCGCCCGCGAGGCTGACCACGCCGCCCAGGATCCACGCGACGAAGGTGAGCGAAGGACGCCCGAGGCGCGCGCGCGATGAGCCCCGGCGTCCGGAAGATCCCCGATCCCACGGTGATCCTGACGACCATCGCGAGTCCGTCGAAGCAAACGGAAGCGAGCGCCTCGAGGCGGGGTTCCAAGTCGATCCTCCGCGCGCGGCGTCTCACCGCTTCGGCGCCGCGGTATCATACGCGGCATGAGCGACAAGGAACGCGGGGTAAGCGGGCGACCAGCCGCGAGTTCGCTCGCTACGACCAAGTCGAAAAGCCGCAGGACTACCACCTCGCGGAAGGCGCCGACGAGGGACGTTCGACGAGGACATCCAGATCCGGGTCTGCGACCTCGGCCGGTTCCTAGCAGGGCGGCGAGGAAGCCAAGCGGAGCTTCGCGCGCGAGCTGGGCGAAGCGTTGCGCGACATCGGGTTCGCGATTCTCCACAACACGGGAATCGACCCGGACCTCTACGATCGCGCCGAGGAGCACGTCGTCGATTTCTTCACGACGACCCCGCTCGAGAAAAAGCTCAGGTACAAATCGCAGCGCCATGGCTCGGTGAACCAGGGCTACTTTCCCCATCAAGGAAACGTCCGACATCCATCCCGACCTCGTCGAGGGATGGGTGTTCTGCCGGCGGGCGTTCGACTTCGATGCGCAACATCCCGTCTGCGCGTCGCGGAGTTCTGGCCGCGCCCCGAGATGGAGCCGTTCTTTCGCGGGCTCTGCCTCGAGCACGAGCGGCTCGATCCTCCCGGTCATGCAGGCCATCCTCACCTCGCTCGGCGAGGACCCGCACCTGTACGACCGGAGGTTGACCGGAACCAACTTCGGGCTCCGCCTGAACTACTACCCGCCGATCGGCGACCGAGGACGACGCGACGGGCGCCGGCCGGCTCTTGGGCACGAAGACGTCGACCTGTTCACGCTCGCTGCCCGCGCCGCGGATCGAGGGGCTCGCAGGTCTTGAATCGCCGCAGCGGGAAGTGGGTGCGGCTCCAGGCGCCCGCGTGGGAGCATCGTCCTGAATACCGGCGACTACATGCAGCGGATCGACCAACGACATCCTGCCCTCGACGACGCACCGGGTCTCGAAGCCGCGGGATCCGGCGCTTAGAGCCGTTCCGCGCGCGTCCTTTCCCATGGCGGTGTACCTCTGGGAGGACGAGATGCTCGAGGGCTTCCCGTCTCTGCCCGCGAAGTACCCACCCATCAAGGCGATCTCGTTCCACACGAGGACGACCAGCAAGTTCTACGGCGATGATTACGCGGTGGACAAATAGAGGAGGACGATGCGCGCGGCCGAAGGGAACGACGGGATCATCGTGGTGCGCGGAAGCGACAACTGCACGGGACTGGAACGGCATCCACTACAAGACGGGGCTCTCCGCCAAGAACGTGGGTGCGAAGAGCCTCTCGATGAACGTCGCCACGATTCCGCCGGGCGGCGTGGCCTACGCGCACGTTCACGTCGGATTCGAGGTGATGCTGTACATCCTCGCCGGACGCGTGCGGCACGAATACGGCCCGGGCCTGACGCTCACCGTCGAGAACACCGCCGGGGATTTCATCTTCATCGAGCCCGGAGTGCCGCACGAGGTGTTCAACGTCAGCACGACCGAGCCCGTGGTCGCGGTGGTCGCCCGCTCCGACGCGAGTGAGTGGCAGAACATCGTCGGCTACGATCGCAAGACCGGAAAGCTACGCTCTACCGAGACTTTGGCAGGCGGCTCTTCGGGATCTTGACGAGCACCGTGTACTCGGGATCGACGATCTCGAGGATCGGCGCCCGCGCGTTTTGCGACACGAACTCGTAGGCGTCCATCTCGCGCCATTCCGGTTTTCTCCTGCACCCACCGCACCATGTCCTTGAAGGCGATGCGCGCCGCGTCCTCGAGCGGGCGTGCGGCGCCGCACCGACATCATCCACTCGGCGTTCTCGATGCGCGGCCAGGCGGTCTCGCGGTGCTTGATCAGGTCGACCGTCAGCTCGACGTTCATCGCGCCTTCGATCGCCGTGCCCATGATCTCGCCCTCGCCCATCGCGTAGTGGCCGTCGCCGAACGAGAGCAGCGCACCCGGGACGCGCACGCCGAGGTAAACCGTGTTGCCGGCGCGGACCTCGGGGCAGTCCATGTTGCCGCCGAAGGAGTCGGGAACGATCGTCGAGCGCGCTTCGCCGTACGCCGGCGAAACCCCGAGACAACCGAGAAAGGGGCGAGAGGGACTTCCCAAGAGAACTTCCCGTCCTGCGAGCGCGCTCGCGCGACTCCCTTCGCTGCGGTCGACGTTGTAGAACCAGACCGTCTCAGGGAGGTCGGGACCGAGCATCGCGGTTCTGTCAGTCCCCTTCAGCGCGCCGAAGCCGGGAAAGCGACGGACACCGCGTAGTCGCGCGCAGGATCGAGCTTCTCGATCCGGATCGCGAGCGTGTCTCCCGGCTCCGCGCCCTCGACGTAGAAGGGCCCCGTCTGCGGGTTGTCGTGGCCCTGGCGTCAGCAACGCTCGCTCGGTTTCTGTCCCGGCTTGTTGAGCGCGCCGTCGAAGCAGTCCTCGGTCCAGGAGACGATCCGCGTTCCGGGCGTGATCCGGTGGCGTCGGCGCCACGCCTCCGAACGTGTACTTGAGCTCGTCGTGCTTGGGGACGTAGCGGAGAACGGGCGCGCTCGGCGGCCGCGACGCGCGGTGAGCGTCAGCGCGACTCCGACAAATGCGATCATTCGTAGCATCATGGAGGTCCTCTCGTGACCGAGACGTAGAGGAATACCGCTCGATGCTTCGCATTCGTGAGATCACTTCCGATGAATTCTCCCTCGTCTGGCCGATCTTCCAGGATCGGTCGTCGCGGGTGGGGACACGCTTGTGTACCCGCCGGAGACGACCTTCGAGGAAGCGCAGGCGGATCTGGAGCGCGCCGCCGACGCGTGCGTTCGTTGCGGAGCGGGACGGCGTCGTCGTCGGGAGCTACATGCTCCGTCCGAATCAGCCGGGCCTGGGCGACCACGTGGCCAACGCCGGGTACGTCGTCGCCCCCGAAGCGCGCAACCAGGGGATCGCCCGAGCCCTCTGCCAGCATTCGCTCGCGACGGCGGCGGAGGCGGGGTTCACCGCCATGCAGTTCAACTTCAGTGGTCGCGACGAACGCAGAGCGCGGTGCATCTGTGGACATCGTGCGGATTCGAGACCGTTGGTCGCCTTCCCAGCGCCTTCCGTCATGCGACAGCTGGGTCTCGTCGACGTGCTGGTCATGTATCGATGGTTGGGGCCGGGGAAGCCATCGCCCCGGCCTTGAACCGAGTCCAACTAGAGTTTCACTGGGTGATCGGGCAGGTGCAGAGCGGGTTGGTGGACGAGCGCCGCGTTGCACCCGGTTTGCTGCGGTTCTCGATCTCTTCCACTTCAAGCTTGAGGCGAAACAGTTCCCCTCGTTCGTGGTTTCTCCTCAGTGTGATGAGTCGGTGTCCGCATCAAGCGTACTCCACATGGCTTTCCTTCGCCATATTTTCCGATTGTTTCCGCGCCTTCCCGAAGCTTGGGACGGAGCTCGATCGATCGATCTGGCCGATCCTGAAGGCCGCGGGCACTGCGCGAACAGGGGCCTGCCGGCAACGATGAGCCGCAGTGCCGCCACGAAAAGCGTCTGCAAAACTGACATTTCAGAGGCACGAGTCACAGGGTGATGCAGTACAGAACGCTGGGTAGGACGGGCGTGACCGTGTCGAGGAGTCGGGCTCGGATGCGGCGGCTTCGGCGGCGTGGGCTCGGCACCAGCCTTCTTCGGCATGGGCGAATCCGACGCGCCAGGCACGCGACATCATGGACGCCGCGTGGGAGATGGGGATCACCCTCTTCGATACGGCGGACGCCTACGGCGGCGGCCGGAGCGAGAACGCCGATCGGTGCGTGGCTTCGCACGAAGGGAGTCACGAGTTCGCGAGCGCATCGTTCCTGACGACCAAGGTCTTTCATTCGGTCGTCGGCGAACCCTCGGACCGAGGCCTGCGCCGCGACCGCATCCTGCGCCAGATCGACGGCAGCCTCGCGCGGCTGGGCGTGGACCGGGTCGACCTCTACATGATCCACGAGCCTGACCCGCGAGACGCCGCTCGACGAGACGCTCGACGCGCTCGATTCTCTGGTGCGCGCCGGGAAGGTGGGCGCAGATCGGCGCCTGCAACGTCGACGGCTGGTGGCTCGGGAAGGCCGTTCGCATCAGCGCCGAGCGATCGTTGGCGAGGTTCGACTGGGTGCAGAACTCGTTCTCGCTGCTCGACCGCGAAGCCGAGATCGGACGTGCTTCCGTGTGTGCCCGCGAAGGGGTCGGCTTCACACCCTTCAGCCCGCTCGCGGGAGGCTGGCTGACCGGCAAGTACGCTCCGGCCGCAGCACCGCCGCCGGGATCCACGCATGACGCTGCGGCCCGAGCCCTACCGGCGCTTCGAGAACGAGCGCACCTTCCGATGCGCTCGACCGCTTCCGTCGACGCAGCGCGCGGAGCGCGGCGTCGACCGCGGCGACGCTGGCGATCGCCTGGCTCCTCGCGCATCCGCAAGTCGACGCCGTGATCGTCGGCCCGCGACGGCCCGAAGCATCCGAAGCAGCGCGGCGCGCAGCGGAGCTGACGTCGTCTCGAGCGAGCGTAGCCGAGATCGCGACGATCTTCGATGAATGAGGCGAGCAGCTTTCGCCATACTCTCTCCACGCATGGAATCGGAACCGTTCCGGTGGCGATCGACCGAGGCCGCGCGGGCGGCCGCGATCTGCCTCGCCCTCAGCGTTGTTTTCCTCTCGCCGATCTTTTCCCATTTCTTCTCGAACTGGGGAGCCAGGACTGGGATCAGCACGCCTTCTATCACGAGGCGGCGCGCGTTTCCGCTGCTGCAGTACGGACAGCTGCCGCAGTGGAATCCAGTGCTACTGCGGAGGGGCCGATCTGCTCGCGAATCCCGCAGTCTCGCGTGCTAGGCCCGATCGTTCCCGATCGTCCTGCTCTCTTCGGGTCGGTAGTTCGGTCTCAAGATCGAGATGGTGCTGTTCGCGTTCGTGGGCATGCTCGGCCTCTACGGCCTCGGTCGATATCTGGGGCTCGATGCCCTCTGCGTCTGGGTGGTGCCGATGGCGTACTGCTGCAGGACCCCTGTACGCGCTTCCCCGTTTCATCCGGCATGACCTGGTTCATGTCGACGGCTCATATCCCTTGGGCCGTGCACGCATTTCTCCGGGGGTTTCGTGCGCCGCGCGCCCATGCTGGGGGCGGGGTCTGTCTCGCCCTGATGTTACCTCGGCGGCGGGGTCTACCCGCTCGTCGTCACGGTGACGTTCTTCGCTTTTTACATTGCCTCGGCCTGCCGGGCACGGCGTCAAGAGGTCCGCGCGAGTTCTCGGCATGCTGGTCGCTGTCATGCTCGGACTCAGGGCGGCGAAATTCTTCCCTCCGTCGCGCTCATGCGCGAGCTTCCGCGGCACACCGATGAAGATTCGGGATTCAGCGTCAGAATCTTTGATGTTCGGGCTGTTCCATCGCGACCAGCGGTTCGAAGTCGGACGCACGCACTTCGATGCGTCGCATCGACGAGCCGAACATGGACGCGCCGGGCCGGTTCCTCCGAGGCATCAGCAGCGACTTCGACGACGTGGGAATGTACATCGGACCCGTCGTGGCGGCGCTCTTCCTCGTGAGGCCTCGCCGTCAAGGGCCGCTCTCCCTCTGGAGGCTCGGCGTCACACTCCCGGTCTTCCTGTGCAACTTTCCCTCGGCCTGCGGTCGAGCCCGAGCTTGTTTGGGGCGCTTCACCGACTTCGGTCTACGACTCGATGCGCTACGCAGAACGATTTCGAGTGATCTGGCTTCTCGTGCTTTGTCTGTTCGCCGGCTTTGGACTCAATCGGTGAGGGGCCTGCTGGATCGGCGGTACCCCCCGCCGGCTCTATGGGGTCGCGGTGATCTCGGCGATCCTCGCGTTCGTCGCGTGCCCGATCTGTTCGTCGTGAGCCGGCCGATCTATCGATCCGCATTTCGCATTCCACCGATCGAGACCATCTCATTCAAGCTCGTTTCGCCGGGTCTGGCACCTTCAGAACTACAACGAGCATGGATTCACTGCCGAATGAGGACTGGGAAACGTACGGCTCGTGGAGCGCCCTCTATCCGGGGCTCCTGATGAACCTGGGCGCGGTCGATTGCTACGGTCCGCCTACGTTCCTCGTCGTCGTGCCACGCCGATGAGCAGTCCGGACTATCGTGGCGAGGTCTATCTCGAAGGGGCGCGGGCACCGGCTGACGACGGCCTACTGGTCGCCCAATCGTCTCCGTTACGCGCTCGACGTGCGCGAGCCCGCGGTCCTTGTCGTCAATCAGAACTACTACCCGAGCTGGCGGGCTCACGACGGGCGCCGGGTCACCAGTCACAACGGCCTGCTCAGCGTCGAGGTCGGACCTGACGACCGGTTCGTTGGAGACTCCGCTATCGGCGTGTCTCGTTCTCCGTGGGACTCCTCGTCAGCGCGATGAGCTGGATCGCGCTCATCGCGGCGGCGATCTATTCCACGATCTCGACACGCAGGCCCGGGACGACGTCGAGGCGGTTGCCCTCGTCGAAGCGGACCCAGCACTTGGTGCCCCCGTCGTAATCCCGTGCCCGTAGGAGAAGCGTGGCGGGGCGCGCCGAACGCGGTGCAGCGCGTTTCGCGGCTCGCATCGAGACCGCGCCAGGCGCGGATGAAAGGATTTCGCTCCCACTCCTCGCCGATCGTGGTGGGGTCGGTGTGCCCGGGGTAAACCGGCGTGTCCTCTTCGAAGGCGCATGAGGACTTCCATGATCGAGTGCCGGAGCTCCTCGAACGTGCCGTGGCCGGGAGCACGGGTTCCGCCGACGCTTTCCCGGAACAGCGTGTCGCCCGTGAAGACCCGCTCGTCGTTCACGAGGTAGGCGAGCTGTCCTTGCGTGTGGCCCGGGACGTGAATCGCGCGAACGCTGCAAGCCGCCCGTGCCGATCTCGTCGCCGTCGCTCGAGTCTCGACGTCGAGCCCTCCGAACAGCTCGCGCTCCGCGCCGTGGCCGCAGACGGGACATCCGAAGCGCGCCTTGTAGTCCGCGTTGTGCGCGATGTGATCGACGTGGTGGTGGGTGCACAGCACGTGGCTCACGGTCAGCCGGAGCTCCGTCACCTTCTCGAGGATCGGACCGGTCGGGCCCTCCGTGTCGATGAGCACGGCGTGGCCTGCCGGGCCTGTCGGCGACGAGGTAGCTGTTGGACAGCCAGTTCGCATCCATGGTGCGCTCGACGATCACGCGACGGCCTCCTCCCCTTGTGTGAAAAAGATAGACCGATATGAATCGCGACCGACACGCCGACGCCTTCCGCCGTTGGGGGCACCTCCAGGCCGACCTCGACTCGTTGGGGCGGCTCGCGCCGTCGCGCACCCGAGCTCGACGACGCGCGCGCGACCCGGAAGCGCCCACTGGCGGTCGATCTACTGCGGCTCGATCGGCGCGCAGTTCATGCACATCCCCGATCCGGATCGGTGCCGGTTCATCGCGGAGACGGATGGAGGCCGAACCGCCCGCGCGCGACCGTCGACCGGATCCTGCGAGCGGCTCGCGGAAGTCGAGCTGTTCGAGAGGTTCCTGCACGCGCGAGTACGTCGGAACGAAGCGGTACTCCTCGAGGGCGCCGCGGCCCTCGTGCCGCTGCTCGACACGTGCACTCGAGGCGGGCGTCGGAGCGGGGGCGCGAGCTCGCGCTCATCGGGATGAGCCACCGCGGGCGGCTCGCCGTCATGACGCGCGTGGTGGGCGTTCCACCGGCCCTGGTCTTCGCGGGGTTTGGCGACGTCGACCCGCGAAGCGCGCTCGGGCAGCGGCGACGTCAAGTACCACCTCGGGGCCACCGGGGAGTTACGACGCTCGCGGCGGCGCGACCATCGCAATCCACCTCGTCTCCAACCCGAGCCACCTCGAGGCCGTCGACCCGGTCCTCATGGGGCGCGCGCCGCGCCGGCAGACGCGGCTCGGCGACGACGGCGCGAAGGCGCGTCCTCCCGATCGCCGCTGCACGGCGACGCGGCGTTCGCCGGGCAGGGGATCGCCGCGGAGACGCTGAACCTGGCCGACACTGCCCGGATTCTCCGTCGGGGGAACGGTTCACGTCATCGTCAACAACCTGATCGGCTTCACGCGCCGAGCCGATTGCGCCTGCACACCTCCCGCTTCGCCGCGGACGTCGCGCTGCGGCTCGCGATGCCGATCCTCCACGTCAACGGCGAGGACCCGATGCGGTCGTGCCGGGCCGCGCGCATCGCGCTCGAGTACCGGTACGCCTTCGCGAGCGACGTCGTCGTCGACCTCATCGGCTACCGGCGCTACGGCCACAGCGAGGTGGACGATCCGACCACGACGCAGCCCCTTCTCTATCGGAAGATCGCCGAAGCGTCCGATGCTCTGGGAGTCGTATGCCGCGCGGACGGGTGTCGGGCCGGCAGAGATCGACGCGCTGCGAGACTCGATCGAGGCGCGATTTGGAGCGCGAACTGACGCTAGGCCGGCGGACGATGACCGCAAAGCCGGTCCTGCGTCGCCTTCCCTCGTACTGGGATCCGTACTCGGGCGGCCGCTTGGCGCCACGATCTGAACGTCTCGACCTCCGTGCCAGCCGATCGACCTCGAGTCTGATCGCGCGCGCGTGATCACGCGTTGCCCCGACGGGTTCGCCATGCCATCCGAAGGTCGCGAAGGGCTCGAGCGACGGCTCGCGATGGGCCTCGGGCGCGAGCCCGGTCGATTGGGGGATGGCCGGAGGCGCTCGCGTTCGGCTCGCTGCTCGTCGGACGGGACGCCCGTGCGGTTCGCGGGGCAGGACAGCCGGCGCGGGCACGTTCAACCAGCGCCACGCGGTCTGGGTCGATCAGGTCACCGGCGCGAGCACGTTCCGCTCGCAGCCGCTCGCGACGCCGCCGGGGCTTCTTCGAGATTCTCGACACGCCGCTGTCGGAGGCCGCGGCGGTCGGCTTCGAGTACGGCTTCAGCCGCGACTACCCGGAGGCCCTCGTCTGCTGGGAGGCGCAGTTCGGGGACTTCGCCAACGGCGCGCAGGTGATCTTCGACCAGTTCGTGGCTGCGGCGGAGGACAGAGTGGGGGCTGCTCTCGGGGCTCGGTCCTGCTCCTGCCCCACGGCTTCGAAGGGCAGGGGCCGAGCACTCCTCCGCGCGACTCGAGCGGTTCCTCCAGCTGGCCGCGGAGGACAACGTTCAGATCTGCCAGCCCACGACCGCCGCGCAGTACTTCCATCTCCTGCGCCGGCCAGGTCCCTGTCGCGCTGGCGCAAGCCGCTCGTGGTCCTGACGCCCAAGGGCATGCTCCGACGCGACGTCTGCTGCTTCGGACCGATCGGAGCTGACCGACGGCGCGTTCCAGACGGTCCTCGTGGATCGCAGGTGCCTGCTTCGCCCCGCCGCGTCCTCGTCTGCTCGGGCCGGATCGGTCACGAGCTCGCGAGCCGAGCGCGCCAAGCGGAACGCCCCCGATGTCGCTCGTCGTCTTAGTGGAGCAGCTCTACCCGTTTCCCGACGCCGACCTCGCGGCGTCGGCACTCGAGATCTGACGAGCAGCCACGGAGATCGTCTGGAGTACAGGAGAGAGCCGGCCAACATGGGGGCGCTGTGCGTTCGATGAGGCCGCGGCTAAAGCGTCTGGCCGGAGACCGGGCAGGTGACGACCGTCAAGAGGTCCGCGAGCGCCAGCCCCGCAACGGGCTCGCGAAGGCTCACGCCATCGAGCAGCAGAAACTCTTGGAGCTCGCATTCGCCAGGCTCCGCTGACCGCGATCCCTTGCGCCTCAGGGACAGGAGATTCGTATTCGGACGGACGTCGCCCTTGCTGTCGTGGCCGAGGCTCCGTCGAGTACGATCCCGCCGCCCGCCCGCGAGGTAGAACACCGCCTTACCGGGGCCCGGGACCGCGGGTGATCGTCGAGCACGGGGAGCCGCGAGATCCGCAAAAAGCGCCCGCCAGCGGGTAGGTGCTCAGATTCTGCGTGTAAGTCCGCGACCGCCTCAGCTCGGCGAGATCCCGCACGATACACGCACCAGGGAGGTGTCCCCTTCAGTTCTCGCTCCGCGGCCGATCTTCGAGCGAGCTCCACACCACATAGACGGTTTCCGTCGTCGAGATCGCAAGCATCGCCCCCGCCGTCTCCGTCGGCGTCGGACTGCGCTCGTTGAACGCACTCGGACAGTTGTCGCACGCATCCCCGGTGAGATCCTTGTCCGCATCGTCTTGGAGCGGATCGTAGACCGAGGGGCAATCGTCGGCGGTGTCGCCGATGCCGTCCGCGTCGGCCGTCGCGAGCTCGGACCCGGGATCAGCGGCTCGACGTCGCACACATCACCGGCGCCGTCGTGATCGGCGTCGCGCTGTCCGATGCTTGGGTAAGCCAACTTGCAAATTGTCGATGCCGTCCATGATGGCGTCGCCGTCGTCGTCGGGATCCGCCGCATCGGTGACCCCGTCCCGGTCGAAGTCGCTCTCGAAGCCCGACGGGGCGGGGGTGCTCTGTCCTGCACGAGACCTCGACCCCGGGCCGTTTTCGGCTGCACATGTAGGGCGCTGCGGCGCTGGTTGACCGGACTCGAAAGCTGGGGCGCGCAGAGGGGACCCGGAAGGACCGTCGGTGCAGGAGACGGATCGAATACTGGTACGACAGCTCCGGACGAGGGGAAACGGATCGTCCCGAGGAACGCACCAGAGGGTCGGATGGATGGTCCCGCGGTTCCTCCATCATGTGTCGCCCACGATCAGGCAGTTCGTGCCGTTGCGATCGCAGCGCCGATCTCATACTCAGGTCGCGCCCGGGGTGGGGTCCCACCAAGCACCGGAGCAGCCGCACTGCGCGTCTGGGTTCTGTGCCGCTGCAGAGCGGCCCACTGAGGTCGTAAAGCGGTGCCACGGCTACGTTCGCGCACGGAGTGGAGGGCGCCGACATGAGACCAACAGAGAGGCGGACACCAGGATGGTGCGATTGCGGTTTTCATCAGCGCGCCTGCAGACCAGCAAGTCCGCGGCCAACTCGGTCAACCGAGGTTAGTCGTGCCTTCGTGCCACGCGCGCGTGACATCGTGCAATGGCTCGACTGATTCTGCACGCGCTGTGCCTGTGCGTGTTTCGAATCGACACGGAACAATCGACGCGATGGTCATCGTTACCTCAACGATCACGTGGTGAGGAGAACCGCATTCGATCAATGAATGCGGCGCGATGTAGCATCGGAATATGAAGCGGAACACCGCGCACTTCCTCGTGGTATGACGCCCTTGCTCGCAAGTCGGGGTCCTCACGCGCAGCCGATTCTGGACAGCGCTCCTGCCAAACGCGGAATCGATCCTAGCCTCGTCGAGGACCCGATCCGCATCACGCCGGAGATCAAGACGGCCGCCGACGCGATGGTCGGGCGGAGCGGCGGAACTGTCGATCAGCTGAAACGCGTCTGCAAAGCGGCCTGTTCGTGCGGCCTGCTTCACCTTCGCCTACGACGCCCGACTGACCGAAACCGCCGGGTGGAGGCGCTCGCCTCCGGTCGAGGCGCGATTGTGGTTTCGCAAACAATGAATCTGTCTCATCGTGATGGCCCGCTCCCGAGGCTTGCGCGCGTGCAGGCGGGCTACATCCAGCCTCGGGGCGACCGCGTGAGAAGCGCGGCGATCTCATCTTCGCCAGCACGCAGTGCCGTCGGTTTGCTCACCGTGCTCCACGACCGATACATCGTGTTCGACTTCAAGCAAGACGCGGGAGGACCGGACCCCAGCAGATCCGCCTTCTCGACGACCCTCGAGCTCGCCGCGCCCCAGTACGTGAACAATCGCGCGGTCCTCCCAGCCGAGCGCGGTGGGCTACGGCCCGGCGGAGGGCGGCCAGGCGTTCACTCGCCAGTCCTGGAAGCTCGCCCCGAGTTCGCCGCGGCGGAAGCGAAACTCTCGGCGTCCTCCGGCAAACGGCGCCGGGGTGACATCCCGGGTGCGCTCTGACGCCTACCGGAGGGTTTTGGCGCTGGCGCCGCGTGATCCGTCGATCCTCGGAAACCTCGCGGCGCTCTATTCCGGCTGGGCCGGCATCGCGAGGCGAAGGCGGCGCTGATGCTCGCGTGATCTGCGCGTCGCGACGCCGTTCACAGATCTCCGGCCCGCGGCGACCTTCGAGGCCGCGTGACGGCTGCGTCGACGACGCGTTCCGCCACTACCGCCGGGCGGCGCGGCAGGATCCGAGGCTCCCGACGCCCAGGTCGCGATCGCCCGCCTGGCGCGTGCCACCGGACGCGTCGACGAGGCACGCCGCGCGGCGGAGCGCGGCCTTCAAGCTCGGATCCTGAGAACAAGGAGGCGCGGGGAGATCCTCGAAGCGCTCCTGGCGCCGGAGCGCGCCAGTGCTTCCAGCGCGCCCGAAGAGCCCCACGGAGCGAGACGTCTGGCGGGTTGGCTCGAGCCAGATCGAGAACAAAACCTGCTGAAAGTCGGCTCCTGGGATCACGGCGGCGTCCTTCCCCTTGACGGTGACGGTGACGCCGCTGTCCGGAAGGTAGGTCAAGGCGATGACATCCTCTTTTCCGACGTCGGCCATGGCGTGCGGCGTTGGGAGGGTCGCCAGCCTTTCCGGTCAGGGCGGCGCGATCGGGGCCGGCGTTCTTGTCGAAACCGTCGGCAAAAAGCTTCCGTCAGTTTTTCTCGCTGATTCCGCACGAACTTCATCACGATCTGCTTGGGTTGGCCGGGCGAAAGAATGGCGGTGGGGGTCCGACGATTTGGCCTCGAGGTAGAGCCCCGCGACGTAGACGTTGACCATCAGGACCGTGGCCTCTCCTTGTACCCCCAGGCCGTTCAGCACCGTTGCGGCCCGCGACCGCGACCTGATCGGGTAGCTCGACTCTTCGAGCTGACCGGCGGCTGCGGGGCGAGAACGAGCGCGAGCAGGAGGGGCGTGGCCGTCCTCATACGCTAGTGCCGGGCGGGGACGCGGCCTTGATGTCGTCTCCGACCTGTCCGCGAAGGTTTGAAATTTCGCGGAACATCCCGGCGAGCTTGCTGGCCTGCGCGTCGTACGCCTTCAGCAATACGCGTAACTGAAACGAAGTACACC
>ERZ1370068.2004-contig-1197_pt1 | contig 35899 bp, 41 predicted proteins | sample MGYA00561227_ERZ1370068 | MGnify/ENA primary metagenome ERZ1370068 (study PRJEB38410, sample SAMEA6850437) | metagenome | study: Metagenomic assessment of the ecological functions of the soil: analysis of the soil microbiota associated with the... | reverse complement strand
CAGTTACGTATTAACACTTCTCGGGTTCAAAACGGCTGTTCTTTGGTCTGTTGCTTGGAACGGCGCTCTCGATTGCGATGCCGAGCGACGCCGGCGCAGGCATCGTCCTCTGCAAGAAGGGGAAAACGTTCGGCTGCGCGAAAACGCGTGCAAGGGCAAGGAAACGAGCGTCTGATCTCGGAGCTCGGCGTCATCGGGGGCGCAGGGCAACGCCTGAGCGCAAAAGGCGCGCCCGGGGCGCAGGGCGCACCCGGAGCGTCAAGGCGCGCCCGGAGCGCAGGGCACGCCCGAGCGCAGGGCGCACCCGAGCGCAGTAAGCACGCCCGGGGCGCAGGGCACACCCGGGACACCCGGCGCTCCGGGACACCCGGCGCGCTCCGGGGACACCCGGCGCCTGACCAGAATGCGTCGCGTCGAATGCGTCGACCTGACCCGTCGGTCGAGGTCAGTGTTGCGCCGTTTGCCGAAGCGTTCGTGACTGTGCCTGATTGTCCCGAGGGCTACACGTCCGTGGCGATCATTTACGTGCCTTCGGCCGTCACGTTCGATCGGAGATCTTCAGTGACGGACACACGGGTGCAGCGTACGAAACAACCGCATTGCCATTCGGGGCTATACCGGCTTCCAAAGGTGCTGCCGGAACGCCGCTCCAGCCTTGACGCTTGGTGTCTTGCCCCTGGGCTAAAGTGCAGGCGCCAGGGAGGAGGCCTGGAGCTCGCTGGTTTTCCGGAGCTGGGTCCCGTCTTCGCGCGAGACTTCGAGACTGAGAGCGAGGCCCGTGCTACTCTTGTCGGCCGTCACCTGCAGCTCGCCGAACGGTTGAGGGAGACCCGCCAGAGAGCTCGAACGGACAAGGACGAGCACTTCGGCACGGCCTACCCGGTGAGACGTTCAACACTCGGGAGGTGCGGGATGGCAAGAGCAGGAATCGGGATCGATGTGTCGAAGGACTGGTTGGACGTCGCTGCGACCAGCGTCGCGACGGCATGGCGAGTTTCGAACTCGGCCGCTGGGCTCCGACGACCTCGTCGCTGCAACCGAGCGAGGTCGATGTCCATCGCGTCGTGCTGGAGGCCTCAGGGGCTACGAGACCTTCGCCCTCGGGCGGCTGCATGCGGCGGGCTTCGCCGTAGTGTTGGTCCAGCCGATGCGCGCTCGTCATTTCGCCAGGGCGTTGGGTCAGTACGCCAAGACGGACGCGATCGACGCTTCGGTCCTGGCTCGCATGGCGTTACTGGCGTCGACGAGGCCCCGCTGTGGGAGCCGATGGCGGAGCAACGGCGGATCTGAAGGCCCTCGTCGATCGCCGGCAGCAATTGCTCGTCCTGCGGGACGGCGAAAGAAGCGCCTGCGATTTGCCCGGCCCATCCTTCGTGGGGAGCTCGAGCGCAGCGTGGTCGCGCTGACGGCCCGGGTAGGCCGAGCTGGAGCGCCAGGATCGATGCGCTGGTGGCCGCCGAATGACGCCTCACGGAGGACGTCGCCGTGCTCGAATCCGTCCGGGGCGTCGGTCGCCTCAGCAGTGCCGCCACCCTTCGCGTGGTCGATGCCGGAATTGGGCACGCTCACCCGCCAAGAGGTGGCAGCGCTGGTGGAGTCGCGCCCATGAACCGGGACTCCGGCGGCGAAATCGGGCGGCGCACATTCGCGGGGGCGCGCCGTCGCCCGCCACGCCCTGTACATGGCGGCCCCCTCGCTGCGATCCCGCTGGAACACCGTGATCCAGGCGCGCTACGCCCACCTCGTCGCGACGGGAAAGAAGCCAAGGTCGCTCGTCGCCTGCATGCGGAAGCTGCTCATCCACCTGAACAGCCTCATGCGACGTCATCTGCTCGGACCGCCGTCCCACGGCCGTGCTCTCCGTCTGAAGAAGACGAGCAGCTCAGGCGACAGGCCCGCGATCTCCGTCATCGCGGCGGAGCGCTGCCGCTATTTGCTGCGCGCGCGACGTCAGCCGGTGTCGGGCTTCGCGGTACATCGTCACCACCGCCGCGCCGCCGAGGCCCAGGTTGTGCTGCAGCGCCACCTTCGCGCCCGGCACCTGCCGCTTCTCCGCCATGCCGCGAAGCTGCCAGTTGAGCTCGGCGCACTGCGCGAGGCCGGTCGCGCCGAGCGGGTGGCCCTTCGAGATGAGGCCGCCCGACGGGTTCACGACCCACTTGCCGCCGTAGGTGACGGCGCCGGACTCGATCAGCTCGCCGCCCTTCCCTTCGGGACAGAGGCCGAGCCCTTCGTAGGTGACGAGCTCGTTGGTCGAGAAGCAGTCGTGGAGCTCGATCACCTGGACGTTCTCCGGGCCGAGGCCCGACTGCTCGTAGACCTTCTCGGCCGCCGCGCGCGTCATGTCCTGGCCGATCAGCTTGATGCAGCTCTTCGCGTCGAACGTGCTGCGAAGTCGGTCGTCATCGCCATGCCGGCGATCTCGACGGCCTGCTTCTGGAGATTGTGCTTCTTCACGAAGTCCTCGCTCGCGAGGATCGCGGCGCCGGCGCCGTCGGACGTCGGGCAGCACTGCAGCTTCGTCAGCGGCTCGTAGACCATCGGCGCGTTCATGATGTCGTCGAGCGAGTACTCGTCGCTGGAACTGCGAGTACGGGTTGTTGACCGAGTGCTTGTGGTTCTTGTGGCCGATCTTCGCGAACGCGCTCGGCGCGTCGTGCCGTACTTCTCCATGTGCTCGCGGCCGGCGTTGCCGAAGAACTGCGCGCGTCGGCGGCGCGCGCTGCGAAGCCGCGCAGGTCGACCATCACCTGGAGCTGCTTGTCCATCGGGTTGGTGCGGTCCATGTACTTCGCGCCGAGCGAGCCCTTCTCCATCTTCTCGAAGCCGAGCGCGAGGACGCAGTCGGCGAGGCCGCCCTCGACGAACTGCTTCGCCATGAAGAGCGCCGTCGAGCCGGTCGAGCAGTTGTTGTTCACGTTGTAGACCGGGATGCCGGTGCAGCCCGAGCTGGTAGACGGCGCGCTGGCCGCAGGTCGAGTCGCCGTAGCAGTAGCCGACCGCCGCCTGCTCGATCTCGGTCGTACGGGAATGCCCGCGTCGGCGAGCGCCTTCTCGCCGGCCTCCTTCGCCATGTCCGGATAGTCCCAGGCCTTGGAGCACGGGCTTCTCGAACTTCGTCATGCCGACGCCGACGACGATACACCTTGCGACCCATGTGACGATTCTCCTTCAGGCGGCGCGCGGCCGCGTCGAGCGATCCGAGAGGTTCTGGGGCGGTGCTCGCCCTGACGAGCGCACGGCTGCGTGCGCGCCGCCGGAGGCGCCTCGAGGCGGCGAGGCCCTCCGCCGACTCGGCCTCGCTCAGTCGAGCAGCGAGCGGACCGGGTCCACTGAACGCGCGGCTCGGCGACCCGTACAGCGTCGTCGAGGTCGCTGGACTGGTCGTGGACGCTCGTGGTCGCAGCCGTGCGTCGTGGTGATCGAGGCTGGTGATCGAGTCGTCGTCGCGGCGCAGCGACGTCGTCGTGATCGGACCGGTGGACGACGTGGTCGTCGTCGCGACCACGATCGTCGTCGACGTGGTCGTCGCCCCGGGTTCTTCGAGCGACGGGCACGCAGAGCTCGATCCGTCGCAGCAACTGGAGCTGCTGGCTTCCGAACTGGTCCGTCGCAGAACGCGTTCCGGGGCGTGAACTTCACGCCGGCGTTCCGCGTCTTGTAGCACAGGAGGTGCTCGGGATGGCTCGGCGCGGTCGGATCCTCACCCGCCTTGTTGGCCGGTGCGCAGAGCTATCGCGGGTTTGAGAGGTCCACCGTAGTACGAGCCGAACTGATCCGCGCCGGTCACGCCCGGGATCTTCGCGAACTTGGGCGCGCCACGCGAACGCTTCACCTTGTAGCACTGGAAGTGGTCGACGGTCGGTCCTGCCAGCGGGGTGGCGGATTGCTCGACTGAGGCTCTTCGATGCCGGCACGAGCAGGAAGCTCGGCCTGCTGACGTCGACGATGGTGCGTGCCGAACTGGTTCACGACGGTCTGGTTCAGAACTTCGGTCCCGAATGCTTGTCCTGCCACGCCTTCAGGTGGTCCGGATCGGTCGGGCGCGGTCGGATCCTCGTTTTGCTTGTTCGTCGGCGCGCACAGGCGGTTGCGGCTTGCTGAGCGTGCACGCCTGGCGTCGGTGCCGAACTGATCCTGCACCGTGACGGGCCGCGCGGTGACCGGCCATTCGCTTCGCTCTCGTAGCACTGGAAGTGGTTCAGGGCCAGGCAGCGCGTCGTGGCTGGTGGTGGGCGTGACGACGTGTCGTCGTCGTCGGCGGCAGCGTAGTCGTCGGCGGCACGTGGTCGTGGTCGTGGCGACGAACGCGCAGTCGCAGCTGGCGGTACAGACCTGGCCCGGCCGGACAGAACGCGCCTGACGGCGAGCTGAGATCGCAGTCCTCGCCCGGATCGAGCGTGCCGTTGCCGCACACGGCGCTGCGCGCGAGCGACGTGTCGGCCGACGTCACGGACAGGATCGCCGCCGTCGCGAGCGCGACGAACAGCACGAGAAACAGCCGCATCGGCGGGCCCGCTCGCTGCACCGCGCGTCGACGGCCGCGTATGACGTTGTCGTCCTTCATCGTTCCTCCCGAAGGTTTGCAGGGACACGGACATCGTCGCGCTCGGCAGCGCGGCGGGCCGACGGCCTATGAGGACGAGGCGGCGAGCGTACGCCAGACGAACCCCTCTCTCGATCGTGGACTAACTATTGGCGGGGCTAACAGGGCACGCCTGACGCGCGCTAGTACCCTTTTTCGGGAGAATCGCACCGTCGACGCTCGACGTGCTCGCGACGCCGCGATGGCCGGCGTCGATCGGTTGCCTAGCGGAGTGATGGCGCTCACCCTCGGCGATGTACCACGCGACGCATCGAAGCACTCGCTCGCCAGCGTGCGCGCCGGCGCGCACGCGCTCGACTGGGACAATCAGCCGCTACCGTTCAAGATCTATCCCGACCGTCGACGCCGGTCGCGCTGCCGACCGACCTGCCAGGCTCGCAGCCGCTTCGGCGCTCGATGCGATCGTCGGCGTCCTCGGCCGCGCCGCCAGCCGATCGACGTCGAGCACGCTAGCGCACCTGCTCTACTTCAGCGCGGGCGTGCTGCGGACGCGCACGTACCCGGGCGGCGCAGATCTTCTATCGCGCCGCCGCCTGCACCGGCGCGCTCTACCACGTCGACGCCTACGTCGTGGCGCGCGGCGCTCGACGGCGTCGACGCGGGCGTCTATCACTTCGGGCCGCACGACTTCGCGCTCCGCCGGCTGCGCGACGGCGACCACCGCGCGCGCCTCGTCGACCGCGACCGGCGACGAGCCGCACGTCGTCGCAGGCGCCGGCGCTGCTCGTCCTCACGCAGCACGTTCTGGCGGAACGCGTGGAAGTATCGGACGCGCACGTACCGGCACTGCTTCTGGGATGCGGGCACGCTGCTCGCGAACCTGCTCGCCGCGGCGGCGGCGCTCGACGTCCCGGCGCACGTCGTGCACCGGCTTCGTCGACGCCGACGTCGACGCGCCTGCTCGATCTCGATCCGACGCGCGAGGTGCCGCTCGCCGTGGTCGCGCTCGGCGACGGACGCGCCGCCGCCGCCGCCGGCGCCGCCGCCGCGCCGCTCGGCTACGCGACGCTGCCGCTCTCGCGCGCACGAGATCGACTATCCGCTCGCTCGCCGAGGCGCATGCCGCCTCGTCGCTCGCGACGCCGACGACGTGCGCGCGTGGCGCGCAGCGCGCCGTCGCCGACGCCGCCGGCGACGCGGCGTCCGGCGATCCCGCTGACGCCGCTCGCCGCGAGCGCCGTCGCCGAGCCGATCGAGGCGGTGATCGCTCGCCGCGGCTCCGCGCCGGCGCTTTCCGCGCGTGCCGATCCCGCTCGCCGGCGCTCGCGACGATCCTCGCACGCGCGCGAGCGCGCCGCGTCCGCTCGACGCGCACGCGCCGTCTACCTGCTACCTGATCGCGAACGCCGTCGACGGCCTCGCGCCCGGCGCGTACGCCGTCGGCGCGACGGCGGCGGGCTCGACTGCTGCGCGCGCGGCGACTTCCGTCGCGAGGCGGGCTTCCTCGGCCTCGGCCAGGAGCTGCCCGCCGACGCGGCCGTCGCGCTCTACTGGCTCGTCGATCTCGAGCGCGGTCTTCGCGCGCGTTCGGCGACCGCGGCTATCGCGTGGCGCAGCTCGAGGCGGCGATCGCCGGCGGCCGCACGTACCTCGCCGCGTACGCGCTCGGCCTCGGCGCGACCGGGCCTCACGTTCTTCGACGACGACGTCACGGCGTTCTTCTCGCCGCACGCGGCCGGGCAAGAGCGTGATGTTCCACATGGCGATCGGGCCTTCGGCCCACGCCCGCCATCGCGTCGACGCGTCGTACGCGACGGCTCGACAGGCTGGCAAGTTCCCGATCGATCGACCTTCTTCGGCGCCGCGCGCGCACGAGCCACGGCTCGATGCGCGCCGCCATGTCGCCCTGCACGACGATCGTGTCCCCTCGACCGACGCGCCGCAGCCGAGCGCAGCGTTTCGAAGATCGCGCGCGATGCGCTCGAGACGCGAGCGGCGGACGCTTGATGCCTTCGACGACGGTCGCCGTCTTGCCGCCGCGTCCCTTCTTCTCGCGTCGCACGACGATCTTCGTCGCGCCGCCGAAGTCGATCTTCTCCGCTCCGGTGTCGCGGCGGCGGCGCGCGGCGGGCCCGGCGTCTCGCGCGACTGCGGAGCCCCGCGCTCGCGCAGCAGGTCGCCGAGCTTGCCGCCGCTCACCTGCCCGCTCCGGAACCGGCGCCGGCAGCCAGTCGATCATCGACCGCGTTCAGCTCACGCGGGCTGCTCCTGCGGCGTCCAGTGGCCGCATTCGCGGATCATGTGGATCTCGAGGTCGGCGACGAAGTCGCGCATCGGCTCGGCCATCTCGGGACGCAGCACGGCGTCCCACTCGGCCGTCACCATGAGCGACGGCACGGCGATGCGGGCGCCGTCGAGCTCGGGCGTCGTCTCCCAGTTGCGGTCGAGGTTCCGATACCAGTTGATGCCGCCCGTGAAGCCCGTGCGCGTCGAACGTCTCGGCGTAGACGGCGAGCTCGTCGTCGGCGAGCAGCGGCGCGCCGAGCGGCTCGCCCTCGAAGACCATCTCGACCATGTTCGGCATGCGCTGCGCCGCGCGCGATGCCGCGCCTCGACCTCGCGCGATCGGAACGCCGCGACGCATGAGCTGCGTGAAGACGCTGCCGCGGGTCGCGACGCGAGCGCGGCGTCGGCGACGCCGGGCTGCTGGAAGTGGCAGATGTAGTAGTTGTCGCCGAAGAGCTGGCGGAAGATCGCCGTCGGCGCGGCGAACGCACGCGGGAAGTACGGCGTGTTGACGCCGATGACGCCCGCCGTGCGCGCTCGGGATGGAGGAGCGGCATCTGCCAGACGACGAGCCCGCCCCAGTCGTGGCCGACGAAGACGGCGCGCTCGATCGCCGAGCGCGTCGAGCATGCCCGACCAGGTCGCCGGTGAGGTGATGCGATGTCGTACGCCGCGACGTCGGCGGGCCGCTCCGTGTCGCCGTAGCCGCGCTGGTCGGGCGCGATGGCGCGGAAGCCCGCCGCCGCGAGCGCGGGCACCTGATGGCGCCACGAGTACGCCAGCTCCGGAAATCCGTGGCAGAAGAACGACCGCCGGGCCCTGCGCCCTCGTCGCGGATCGGCCATCGGTGATGCCGTTCGAGCGGACGGTGCGGTTCGTGAACGCGGACATGCCGCTGGTCTTGCACGCCGCCGGGTTGACGCCAAGCGTACCGGCGGCCATAGCGTCGAGAGATGTCGCTCGTGCCGGTCGCCGTCTACGAGCGCACCGTCGCCGCGTCGCTCGAGCGCGTGTGGGAGAACGTGCTCGACTGGGAGCACCTGCCGTGGCTCCATCGCACGACGTTCGGCCACGTCCGCCTGCTCGACACGTCGCGCGACGGCTGCCGCGCCGAGGCACGTCGCTCGCGCACGGCGGCGCGCCGTTCGTGATCGACGTCGACGATCGACCGGACCGGCGCGCCGTCTACCACAGCCGCACGGTCGACGGACCCGGGCACCGGGCACCGACATCGTGACCGACGCTCGCGCCTGCCGGCGCGGCACGCGACCGGCGTCCGCGTCGAGTTCCTCGTGCCCGACGTCGCGCCCGAGCGCCGCGACGCGATCGGCATCGGCGTTCGTCGCGCTCTACACGCGCCTCTGGGACGAGGACGAGGCGATGATGGTGCGCCGCCAAGCGCTACGTCGACGGCCGGCTCGCCGGCACGGCAGCGCGAGGTCGCGCTCGACGGCGTCGCGCTGCCGCGTTCTCGACCATCTGCCCGCACCTGGGCGGCCCGCTCGACGACGCGGCGGTCGACGCGACGGGCGTCGTCACGTGTCCGTGGCACGGCCATCGGTTCGACGTCGCGCACCGGCCGCCGCCTCGACGCCGCCTGAGGCGGCGGGCCGGCGAGCTGCATCCCGTCCAGCCTTTCGGCCAGATGCCGGAGCGGCGCCCGCGGATCGCGCGTCCACGCCTCGACCTCCGCCGCCCAGACGGGCCAGCTCTCGCGCCAGCGGACGCCCTCGCGCCACGTCGTGTGGCGCTCGTCGACAGGCCGACGGCCAGCAGCATCGTGCAGACGAGGCTCTGGACGCGGCGGTCCCGACGGACGTTCGCCAAGAGGAGCCAGAGCAGCAGCACCGCGGGCACGAACGCGGTAGCGCGCGCCGCCCTCGTAATTCCGGAGGAGTGCCCGCACGTCGCCGACCGCGCCGACGAACGATCCGATCGTCACGAGCACGTAGCCGGCCGCGAGCCACCGCGCCTCGCGCGGCGCCGCCGAGCGCGAGCACCGCGACGAGGACGCGAGCGTCGCGAGGAGCCAGGTCGAGAGCAGCAGCCCGCTCGCCGCCGGGTCGAAGTGGCCGACGAAGCCGAGCGCGGCCGTCGGACCGAACACCGGGCAGCACGACGGTCCGCATCCACACGAGCAGCGCGAACACGGGCGCGGACAATCCTTGCCCGCGCACGCCGAGCGCGTCCGCGCCGCCGCCCGCGAGCGCCACGACCTGCACGAGCGTGCAGAGCACCGCGACGATGCCGAGGAGCAGCACGGGCCGCGACCGCGTCCACCAACCCTTCACCGCGAGCAGCGGCGCGACGAACGCCAGGTCACGGGCCCCGAGAGCCCGGCGACCACGACGATCGCGGCGTACGCCCACCACCGGGCGCGCCCGACGTCGGCCGGCTCGAGCAGCACCACGACTGCCGCGAGCGCGAGGAAGTATTGGCTGTTGATCGTGTTGAGCCACATCCCGCCGGTCGCGCGCCGACCAGCACGATCGCGACGGCGACCGCGCGGCGGAGCGCCCCGCCCCACACCGGCGAGCAGCGCCGTCGCGACGAGCGCATGGGCACGAGCTGCGCGACGAGCGCGACGACGGCCGTCACCCGCGGCGCCGACGGTCATGGAGATCGCACCCGCCTCACGAGCCACGCCGCGAGCGAGGTCCCGACGTTCGCCCAGAGGTTCACGTAGCCCGTCGGCCGCTGCACGAGCCCGTGCAGGACGCCGCCGTTCCACGCCACCGCAGAAGCAGAGCGCGCCGTCCTCGGCCCAGAAGCTCGGCGCGACGAGATACCTGCGGCGCCCGCCAGATCGTGAGCGCGAGCGATGCGAGGACCAGCGACGCGGCGGCCGACGATCGAAGGCCGCGCAGTCTGCTCGGGCATCCGCGCGGGGCTGCTAGCGGCGGTCCGCCTCGAACGCAACCCCATGCGAGGCAGCGTGCCTGCCGCTGTTCGACTCGCAGCGGATGGCAGAACCACGTCAGTGAGTCGGCCCGCCGAGACGCTCGACGCCGCGACCGCTTGCCCCGCGCCCGTCCTGGCTCCCGCGGCGGGCCCGCGGCGGAACCATGTGGGGACGATCTCGCTCGTCTGCGCCGTCCTCGGATGGTCGCCTCCCGCGTCGCGCTCACGGTGATGGACGACCCCTGGCTCCGCATCCTGGCCGCCGAGCTTCGAAGCCGCGACCGTCGGAGGCTCGCCGACTGGTTCGCGGTGACGGCGCTCTTCCGCCATCCGCTCGGCCTGCCGATCCCGCACACCGCGATCATCGCCGCAGCGGCGCGCGAAGATCATCGAGAGCATCGTGCAGCATGGTCGAGAGCGACTGGCTGTCGCCCGGCGTGATCGGCGCGCGGCTCGCGACGGCTCGCGCCGAGCGACGCTGATCGTCGACTGGCTGCTCGACGCCCGGCCACGTCGCGCGTGCTGGGCGCGCCGCTCCGCGACCTGCTGCGCGGGCTCGCCCGCACGCTCACGCGAGGACGAGACGTCGCGCTTCGTCGAGAGCGCGCGCTTCGAGCGCCAGCTCCGCGAGGTGCCCGATCGACGCGTCGGCCGGCCGATGGCTCGCCGCGCGATCGACGAGCGACAGCGCCGAGCACGACGTTCGAGGCGTTCGCGACACTCGCTCGCGAACCTCGCGTCGCGGCCGACCACACGCGCCGAGCTCCACTGGTGGCTCGACCGCTCGGCGCGAGACCTGCGCGCGGGCGGCAAGCGCTTCATGCCGTTCGTCCTTCGTCGCAAAGTCGTGCAGCGGAAGCTCGTCGAAGCCGCGTGCGACTACGCCGCCGCCGAGCTCCGGCAGCGCCGCGCAGGACCAGGCCCATCCGCTCCGGCGGGCGTCGCTCGACGCGCTCGGCCGCTGGGCCGAGCGCCTCGCCGCCGGCGATCCCGACGCGCACGAGTCAGGCCGAGCGCGCTGCGACGCGCCTTGCTCGAGAGCCTCGAGACGAAGCCGCTCGTGCGCGAGACGCTGCTCCGCGTCCGCGCGCGAGCTCGAGACCGAGCTCGCGCACCCGGCGAGCGACCTCGCCGTGCTCGATCGACCGGACGCTGCACGAGGGCATCGTCGAGCTGGCTCGACCGACCCGGAGCGGCGCGACTCGTTCGACCGCTGGGTGCGCGACATGGCGCGACGACCTCCTGCGCCGCCACCACCATCAGATCGGCCTCACCGTGCGCGAGAACCTGGAAGCGCTCGACACCGGGACGGCTCGTCGAGATGATCGAGGTCGCGCGTCGGCAACGACCTGCAGTTCATCCGCCTGAACGGCGCGATCGTGGGCGGGCTCGTCGGCGTCATGCTCGCGACGATCCACTGGCTCGTGGGCTGACCCGCGCGGTCAGCGCTCGCGCGAGCCAGGCGGCGCCGATCACGCCGGCCGAGTCGCCGAGCGCGTTGCGGCACGATGCGCGTGCGGAGCTCGTCGTTGAACACGTAGCGCGCGGACGGCCGTCGACGCCCGCGGTCGTAGAGCGCGTCAGACCTGCGAGAGCCCGCCGCCGAGCACGACGACGTCGGGATCGAGGATGTTGACGACGTTCGCGAGCGCGCGTCCGAAGCGCTCGATCCAGCGATCGAGCACGGCGGCGCGCCGCGCGCGTCGCCGCCGGCGGCGCGCGCCGCGATGTCCGTCGCCGCGGCCGGCGCGCCGCCGGCCGCGACGTATGCGCGCTCGAGCGCCGGGCCCGACAGGAACGTCTCGACGCAGCCGCGCTGCGCCGCAGTAGCACGGCGGCCCGTCGTCGCTCGATGCGATGATGCCCCCACTCGCCCGCGACGTGCTGCGGACCCGTCCACGACGCGGCCGTCGACGACGATGCCCGCGCCGACGCCCGTGCCCAGGATCACGCCGAACGCGACGCGCGCGCCCTGCGCCGCGCCGGCGCCGGACCTCCGCGAGCGCGAAGCAGTTGGCGTCGTTCTCGATCACGACCTCGAGGCCGAGCGCGCGCGCGAGGTCGTCGCGGCAGCGGACGGCCGTTCAGGCAGGTCGTGTTCGAGTTCTTGAGCGTGCCGTCGCGCGCCGAGAGCGAGCCCGGCGTGCCGATGCCGACGCGGTCGGCAGTCCGGCGCGTGCGCGCGCAGCTCGCCGACGAGCGCCGCGATCCGAGCGACGATGTGCTCGTAGCCACGCTCGCGCTCGGTCGCGCACGCGCGCGTCCGCGCGAGCTCCGCGCCGTCGTCGGCCAGGACGACGCCCTCGATCTTCGTGCCGCCGAGGTCGATGCCCGAGCAGCAGCGCCCTACGCGAGCCGCCACTGCGGCACGAGGTCGCCGTCGGGCGACGGCGCGAAGTCGACGACCATCGGCATGTCCATGCGGAGGTCGTCGGCCGTCGCGCCGAGCAGGTTGCCCATCGTGCGCGGGCCCTCCTCGCACTGGACGAGCGACGACGACGAACGGCGTGCGCTCCTTCCACGCGGGCAGCACCGGCGGATGCACGACGACCCACGAGAGGAGCGTCGCCTTGCCGCTCGCGAGCGCCCACTCGCGTCTCCGTCGAGAGGCACGTGGCGCACATCGGTCCCGGCGGATGCCGCCACGTCTTGCACGTCGTGCAGCGCTGGAAGCGGAGCTCGCGGCGCCGGCCCGCCGCCCAGTACGGCACCCAGTCCTGGCCGCCCGTGCGGCGCTCGAAGTCGGTCGGAGTGGCGTCGATCATCGCGTCGTCGCGGCATAGACCACCGCGACCGACGCGATCAAGTCGGGCTCAGTCGAGGAACGCCCCGCTCGGTGACGCGGCAGTAGTTCTCGTCGCTGAACTGCCCCGCGAGCGACGCTGCCCGACTCCACGAGGAGCCTGCGCCGTCGCCAGCGAGAGGAGGCAGTCGGGCAGCTTCTGCGTCTGGCTCGAGATCCGCCATCGCCATCGTTGCCGTAGGCTTCGCCGCTTGGCGATGCACGGCGTCGATCTTCGTCAGGCAGCGAGACCACTCCTTGGCTCGGGCGTCGACCGGAACGAGCCGGACCGGGCCCCGGCGGGACCTACCGACCGATCGCGGGCGCCGTCAACGGATCCTGGGCTGTCAACGGCCCGCGGCCGCGATCAGCCCGGACTCGGCGCAGCGATCGGCTCGGTTCCCCGCGCACGCGCCTTGCGGGCGCCTCGACGAGCCGATGCGCCCACACCTCGCGGCCGTCCGGCGCGTCGGCGTCGCCTCGACGACGCCGAGCCGCACGCGCGCCCGTCGCGCAGGACGTCGAGCGTCACGAACCCCGGCGTCTCCGAGCTCGAGTGCGCGAAGAGCGAGTTCCACGCCGCCGCCGACCGGCAGCGCCTTCTCGTGCGATCCGAGCCCGCTCACGACCGTGTAGCGGGGGCCGCGCTCGCCCTCGAAGACCTGGAGGTGTGCTCGTGGCCCGCCGCGTAGACGAGCGCGCGCGGCGCCGTCCTGCGCCGCGGTCCTCCATCGCGTCGACGAGCGCGCGAGCGCATGTGCTCGTAGAAGGGCGACGACATGTCCTGCGGGTTCGGCGAGAGCCATGCGCGGCCTTCGCCCATGATCGTCCCCGAGCACCGGGGATCGGGATCCAGTGCACTCGCGGTCGGCACGTACGAGCCGAACATCACGAAGGGAAGAGATGCACGCGCGGCGACACGTAGCCGCCGTGCGGCCCGCGCGACTCGAGCGGGTGGTGCCCCACCACGATCGCGGCGCGCGATCGGCACGGGCGGCGTCGCGGAGCGCCGTCTTCAGCGCGTCGAGCGACGGCGTCCTCGGTCACGTACGGACAGCGCGTGTCGGATTGTCCTCCGGCGCCGGCTTCGAGCCCTGCTCGAGCCACCACTGCGTGTCGAGGATGATGAGCCGCGCGTGGCGGCCGACGTCGACCGTCACGGGCCCCGGGCATCCGCCGGTCGGCAAGCAGCTCGATCCGCGCTGTCGTCAGGCGCGACAGGTCGCCGATGTAGCGCTCCGAGCTCGCGGATGCGCTTCCACCCGCCGACGCCGAACTGGTCCCAGTCGTGGTTGCCCGGAATGAAGATGGCGCGCGCGCCGCGGACGTCGACGGCCTTCACCTGCGCCTTCACGCGCCGCTCGGAGTCGCGCCGGCTCGCGTAGAGGTCGTTCGGCAGCGCTTCGTCGAGGATCTCCTCGGTGACCGTGCCTCCGATCGGCGTCGGCTCGGCATGCCGGTCTCGTAGACGTTGTCGCCGAGGTACACGACGGTCGTGCGCGACGGGCATCAGCTTCACCTGCTGCTCGAGCGCGGCAGCGTCGGCTCGCCGTCGGGATCGGGATCGCCGGCGTCGCCGATCAGGATCAGCCGGTGGTCGATCGCCGCCGCCGCCGGCGGCTTCGAGTCGGTCGGCTCGGCGATGAACGGCGCGTAGTGCGCGCAGCCGGCGATGCGACGCAGGCGACCGCCAGTGCACGCGAGCGCCACGCGGCGGGCGAGGACGGTGCATTCTCCCTCCTCGCCCAGCCGCCGCCGGAGCACGCGTCAAGAGCCAAACGCCCGCGCTACAGCACCTGAAGCTTCGCGCGACCGACGGCGCCGCTCTCAGTCCGGCGGTCATGACCCCGTCAGGCCCGCCTAACGAGTTGAACTTCCAGCCGGTCGACGTTTCGGTCCAGCACGGGCTCTTCTGTGCACGGCGGCAGCCGTCGCCCAGCGATATGCGATGACGTCGCCGCCCGTCGTGCGGTCGTAGACGCAGATCGCGTAGGCCGTCGCGGCGTTCGGCGCGCCGAAATCGTTCTTCGACACCGCCGGGCCCTTCGCCCATGAACGCCTGGTCGCTGCCTGTCCCGATCTTGTCGACGACCTTCAGCTCGCGCCGCGCGTCGCCGGCGCCACGCACAGCGGGTCGTGCCCGTCGGGTGGGTGCACGTACCGCCGGCGTCGCAGCGATCCGATCGAGCAGAGGTCGCCGTCGTCCGCGGCACGCGCTGCCCGCCCGTGCGCGAGCTGGCGCGCCGCCGCGCAGCACGAGGCCGGCGTGCCGTTGGCCGCGCCGGCGTCACAGACCCGCACCCCGCGACGACGACGCCGTCGCCGCACGTCGCGAGAGTACTGAGACAGACGCCGCCGCTGCACGCAGTCGTTCATCGTGCAAGGGTCGTCGTCGTTGCATGGATCGCCGTCGCGACGCAGGGCGGAATCACCGGGAAGTCGCGCACGAAGACGCTGCTCGTCGCAGTGCCGACGTAGACGCGACCGGGCACGGTCGGATCGACTGCGATCGATCGCGTGAACGGCGTGATCAGGCCGTCGTTCGCGGTGCCCACGAGCCGCGCCGTTCGTGACCGAAGACGCCGTCAAGCTCGTCGCGAGGTAGAGCGTGGCGGGCGACGCAGGATCGAGGGCGAGCGCATGGGCTGTAGAGCTTCGATACCGACGTTGCGCGGCGCCCACGTCGCGCCGCCGTCGACACTCTGAGGTGCCGCCGGGGGATCTGCGCCCGTGGATGAGCTCCACGACGGCGAGCGCGTAGACGATCGACGAATTGGACGGATCGACCGCGAGGTCTCTCACGGGCTGCCCGCCCGGGTCGCCGCGATGCTGCCGGTCGGAAGCGTCACGCCACCATCGACGCTCTTCAGCACGAAGTTGCCGAGTCCCGCATAGACGATCGACGGATTGCCGGGCGCGAGACGCGACGGCCTGGATGGGCGCGGCCGTGCATTACGTCGTCCAGGCGCCACCTCCGTCGATGGTCCGCTCGAGCGAGCCCGGCAGCATCGAAAGCCGAACGGGGTCTGAGGACACGAACCCGCTCCGCCCGACGACACGACGTGGTCGGATCGGTCGGATCGATTGCGAGGCTTTCGATCAGCGGGAGCGGCCCGTGCACGTTCGTCCACGAGTCGCCGCCGTCGAGGCTCCGCCAGACGGTATCGTTCAGCGTGTTTCCGGCCGTGCGGTAGACCGGTCGACGGGTTCGTGCGGATCGACGGCGATGTCGTGCACGAGCAAATTGATACCGCGAGGCCACCGAGCGGGCCCGGTCCATCGTCGCGCCGCCGTCGGTCGTCCGATAGACACCGGTATCGCTCGCCCATGTAGACGGTCCCCGCCGCAGCGACCGCCGTCACGCCGAAGGCCGAGATGCCGGTGCTGGCCGGCGAGCACGTCGCGCCGCCGTCGGTGCTCGATACACGCCGCCCTGGAGCACCGTGCCGATCTGTCTCGCTCGCCACCAGCAGCACGCCGTCCGTCCGGTACGGCGATGTCGCGCCGTGGGATTCGCACAGCCCGGCGGCGACCAGTGATCGCCGCCGTCGAGGCTAACATAGAGGCGACGGGCGCTCGGGGACGACCCTTCCCAGACGTAGAGCGTGGACGGTGTCGTCGGATCGAGCGCCAACGTCCAGATCGAAGGGCTGGCGGGAAGCCCGATGGGTGGGCAGCGGGTGTCCACGTCGCGCCGCCATCGACGCTCTTCTTCATGCCGCCGGACAGCGTGTACATCGTCGAGGGGTTTGCGGGTCGAACAGGACGAACGTCGGCGACGTCGGCATGCGTCAGTGCCGGCATTGCTCTGCGCCCAGGTCGCGCCCGCGTCCGTGCTCTTCCAGATACCCGTGCCGACCGCGCCCGCGTACACGTCGACGGGGCCTGTGGATCGAACGGCGACGAAGTTAATCTCACGATCCGCAACGGATGTGGCCGTTGTCGACGATCCCGGTGTCGCTGTGGACCCAGCGTCGCCCGCCGTCGATCGTCTTGTACAGCCCGTCGCGGACGTGGCCCCGTACACGATGGACGGATTCGTCGGATCGATCGCCAGCGACACCACGCTCCCGGGGCGGGAATCGTCACCAGCACCTTCGCCCAGGACGCGCCGCCGTCGCTGCTCTGTAGACGCCGTCGAGGTCGGGGTCGAAGAAGGCGCCCCGCCGCGTAGAGCACGCTCGGATTCGTGGCCGAGATGGCGGGTGAGTTCAGGAAGAGCCCGGCGCCGAGGAGCGTCCAGTGGTCTCCACCGTCGGTCGTGCGATAGAGCCCAGCGGGCGTCGCGGCGTAGGACGTCGTGACCGGTGACGGGATCGTTGACGCGTCGATCACGCGGCCGCCGTCCGGACCGATCTGCGTCCATTGCGCCGCGCTCGGCGTCGAAAGCCCGACCAACGCGACGACCATCGCGGGAACGATCCAGAAACGCATCATGGCCACCTCCCGCCACGACCGTACTGCCGATTGCAACGCCGTCAACGGAGAACGTGCTACCGATCTGCCGCTCCGATGGCCCCGGGCGTCGTCCCGTGTCCCGGACCGCCCGACGGCCCGACGCCGCCACCACCGCCGCCCAGCGGCGAATGTCCTTCCTCGTGGATCTCGATCTCGCCGGCCTCGGCCATCTTCTTGAGCGGCGGATGCTCGACGTCGTCGGACGAGATCTGTCCGGTCTTCCGCGGACCGAGGCGCAGGAGCTTTCCGCGCGGGAGCGGAACGGCGATGCGGCTTGTTGGTCTTGTTCGTGACGGATCGCATGACGTCGTTCCTATCTCACCCGTCGCCGCGCAAGCAGGATCGCGCCCGTCGGTACCATGTTGCCGCTCGTCGCCATCGAGAGCCGCGCGCTCGGGCACCTGGTTCACCGAGATGCCGCGGATCTGGCGCGCCGCCTCGATGATCAGGTTGATGCCGTGCACGTAGGCCTCCGGACAGGCTGCCGCCGCTCGTGTTGTTCGGCAGGCGGCCGCCGACCTCGAGGCCGCCGTCCTCGACGAACGCGCCCGCCTCGCCCGGCTTGCAGAAGCCGTACTCCTCGAGCGACGCGAGCACGAGCGGCGTGAACGCGTCGTAGAGCTGCGCGACGTCGACGTCCTTCGGGTCGACGCCCGACATCTCCCACAGGTCCTTCGCGGCGTGCGCGCCGGGCGACTCGAGGAACGGGTCCTTGAAGTAGTTGTTCATCGTGAAGTTGCGCGGCCCCATGCCCTGCGACGCCGCCGATGATCCAGGCGGGCTTCTGCTTGCAGCGCTTCGCGATGCGACGCCTCGGCGACGATCACGGCGGCGGCGCCGTCGGTCTCGAGGCAGTTGTCGAAGAGCCGGAGCGGATCGGAGATCATGCCGCGAGCGCGCGTGGTCTTCGAGCGTCATCGGCTCGCGCATCATCGCGTACGGGATTGTTGACGGCGTGCTTGCGCGTCGAGACGGCGATCCAGCCGAGATGGCGCGTCGTGTAGCCGCGCTCGTGGAGGAAGCGGCGCGCGAACATCGCGACCTGGTCGACCGGACGCGACGAAGCCGTACGGCGCGTAGAAGGCGGTCTCGTTGCCCTCGGCCTGCGACAGGTCGCGCTCGCGCGACGTGCCGGCCCACGGGCGGCCGCCCGAGCCGCGGTTGCGCGAGCGGTAGATGAGGACGCAGCGCGCCATGCCCGATGCGATGGCCGCCGCCGCGTGCGCGACGGTGCCGCACCCGCCGCCGCCGCCGTAGCCGACCTCGCCGAAGAAGCGCAGGTTCGGGCACGCCGAGGTTGCGCGCGATCACGTTCTCGGCCGTGGTCTGGATGCTCCACTTGACCATGCCGTCGATGTCGGACGGCCGGAGCCCGGCGTCGTCGAGGGCGATGCGTCGAGGCCTCGAGCGCGGTCACGTCCTCGGATTTGCCGATGTTCTTCGAGAACGGGAGCTGCCCGATGCCGACGATGGCGGCGCGATCCTTGAGCGACACGGGTCCCGTCTACCAGATCGGGCGACGGCGCCGCGAGCCGAGCCATGGATAGCGCCGAGTTTTCCTCGAGGCTGCAGGCGCAAGCCGGTCTTGTGGAGGCGACGGAAGGGTCGCATCTGCGTGGTTTGGAGCGGCCATCGGAGCGATGAGCTGGACAGGGGCACGTGAGAAACGGTAATCCGCCAGCCACGCCACGTGGATTTCGTGGCGGTGCTCCATTTCTCCTTGACCCATTCGCCATGGGGTCGGTAGGTAATCGGGAGCTGAGTCGACTAGATGCGCGCCAGGCGCGCGGAGAAGAGTCCAGGATGATCGACCGGACAGATCGAGGGGGCCGGATGGACGGCACGCGCGTGAGGTACCTTCGCACGTTGCTCGTGGGCCTGACGCTCGTCATGGGCGTCGCGCGGGTCGGAGGCCTACGAGGTCTACGACGACGGGACCGGAACATACGGATGCGTCACCTGCCATCCCCGGTTCTTCGACGATCCGAACAGCCCGACTCCGCTCGGGGTCGCTGCACGTCGCCCACCTCACCAAGTTCGGCATCAACAGCACGTTGAAGTGCGGCCAGTGCCACATGAACGCCGCCGGCGGCGACACGCCGGTGTACACCTACAGGAGCGCTGAAGGGTTCGGCTGCGCCGGCTGTCACGGCCAGAATCTACGGCGAGACGGTTCCGACGGGCCTGGGGCCCCGGGCGAGGGCGCGGCCAAGGCGTCCGCGTACGGCTTGCGGAAGGCGCTCGACGATCTGTTCGCCGTGATCCATCCGTCGGATCCCGCGCCGTGCGGCTCGTGCCACTTCCCCGGGTCGCCGGTCACCGGTGATCCCATCGCCGGCGCCCGCGCTCTTCCCCGAGACGCGTTCTTCCGCCGTACTACGGCCATCCCGAGCTGAACAACCTGAGCGATCCCTGCGAGCTCGTCGCAGGAGAACTGGGACACTAGCACCACGTCCCACCTCGACAACGACGGCAACGGCGAGCGCCAACTACGAGGCGGACTCGGCGTGCCAGGCGTTCGTTCCGCCCGACCACGACCACGACGGTCGTCACCACCTCGACCACGACCACCACGCTCCCCGGCACCGCCCAGGCGGATCACGGTGTACCCGGGCCAGTCGATCCAGGACGCGGTCGATGCCGTCAGCGCCGGGCGGCACGGTCTACATCATGCCCGGCACGTACGAGGAGCAGCACGGGAACACGAACGCCGTGGAGGTCAACAAGGACGGCATCCGGCTGATCGCGCGCAGCAAGCCCAAGCAGGGATTGAAGGTGATCCTCAAGGCGCGGGGCTCGCAGACCAACGGCCTCGTCGTGCAGCCGGCGGTCGCCGGCGGCCCGGATCAACGGCTTCCAGGTGAAGGGGCTCACGATCCAGGGATTCCCGAACAACGGAATCCTCACGCGCTACCTGGACAACTTCAAGATCGAGCGCAACGAGACGGCCAACAACCTCGAGAACGGCATCTGGCCGACCCTCTCCGCAAACGGACTGGTGAAGCGCAACGTCTCGTACGGGTCGGATGACGCCGCGCTCTGGGTCGAGGCGTCCGAGAACGTCCGCGTCATCAAGAACGAGCTCTACGACAGCCCGACCGGCCTCGAGATGACGGTGTCCAACAGCATCGTGGCGAAGCACAACGACGTCCACGACAACGTCGTCGGCATCGGCCTCTACCACGCGCTGGGCGCGGGGATCCCGCCGCTCCAGCCGCTCGATCGCAACGGCGACTGGGAGATCAGCCAGAACGACGTGTACAACAACAACAAGGTGAACGACGTCACCGGCGGCCTGGTTGCGCAGCTGCCGTCGGGCATCGGCATCCTGCTCGTCGGCGTCGACCGAGTGACGCTCGACCGGAACCAGGTCGACGAACAACAAGACGATGGGGCTCGCCATCGCCGACTGGTGCACTGGTGGCCTCGTGCCCGAATCCGTACCCGCCGACCCTCCCGAACGCGGTCCCGGAGCACAACGTCATCGCGGGGAACGTCTTCGCGCACAACGCATACGATCCGGATCGCGTCCTTGCGGCGCTTGCGGCGGACATCACGTATCGTCAGCCTTCCGGCGCCCGGCACCACCACCACGGACAACTGCTTCGCGGACAACGTGTACATCGCACCATCTTCAGGCATCCCTGCCCGTGACGCAGGTGAACAGGTGCAACTAGCCTGACGCCGACTCCTCGGGTCGCCCGGGCTCGCCACCACGCTGGAGAGCCCGGGCGGTCACGAGCACGCTGGGCTGCTGCGCTGGTTGACAATTCCCGAGTCCGACGCGGACAATCGGACGGCACGCGAGAACGACCCGTTCCGCGTCGCTACGAGAGAAGGCGCGGTGTACGCCCACCACCCTGGACACCGGGTCCAGACGAGCGACCCCGTGACCGCCGTTCGCCGGTTCGGCGGCCCGATGGCCGACGAGTTGTTCGTCCTGTGCCGGCCGAGCGACCCCGGAGTCGATGCGGCCCGACAGGCCGAGGCGGCTCTACGAGGGACTCCGCGACGTCCTCGCCGCCGAAGGGGCTCGGCCCCGACGCCGTCGTCAGCGAGACGATCTTCGTCCGCCGCGTGCCACGATCACGCCGACGTCGCCCGCTCCGCGCGCTCGCGGGTGCTCGGAGATGGCGGCACCCAGCCGGCGACCACCGTCGTCGGCCAGCCGCCGCTCGACGACACGTCGGATCTGTCCATCGCCGCGATCGCCGTGGTACCGCGAGTGCCGGACTGGTCTACGCACGCGGTGCACCGGGGCGTCGCCTGTCCGTGCGCGGGCTGTGCGTCGGGAGTGCGCGCTCGCGTCGTCCGCCTCGGCACCCAGACGTCGCTCTGGACCGGCAACGTCTACGGGTCCGGCTCGACCTCGGTCGAGGAGGCGTACGACATGTTCCGTGTCGCCGAAGGACTCCTCGCCGACGCCGGCATGTGCTTCGCCGACGTGATCCGCACCTGGATCCACGTGCGCGACATCGACCGCGACTACGACGCGCTCAACCGGGCCCGCCGCGAATTCTTCCGGAGCCACGGCATCGAGCGGCAGCCCGCCAGCACCGGCATCCAGGGCATTCCGTCTTCCGATGCGCGCACGACTTCTCCCTCAGCCTGATGGCAGTGAAGGCCCCGCGACTGCTCGACATCGCGACGATGTCCACCCCGTCACTCAATGAAGCGTGGACCTATGGTGCAGACTTCTCCCGCGGGCTGCGGGTCGCCGACGCGCAACAAGGTGGCGCTGTACGTCTCGGGAACCGCGAGCGTCGACGAAGGCGGGACGGACGGTCCACGTGGGCGACTTCGAGGCGCAGGTCGATCGCATGCTGCACAACATCGCCTCGCTGCTCGACCGGCAGGGTGCCACCGTCGGGAACCTGGTCTCCGGCGTCACCTATCTGAAGCGACCGCGCGCGACGCGCCGGTCCTGCGGGCGATGTTTCGTGCGCATGGCTTCGACGGCTTCCCATGCGCGCCTCGTCGAGGCGTCGCTGTGCAGGCCCGAGCTGCTGTGCGAAGCGGAAGCGGTCGCCGTCCTTCCCCTGGCGAGCCCCGGAGCGTAATCAACCGGGATGCCGAGGGCCCATCGTTCGGCCGTGCTCGCCGCCGCTACTCCGGCCATCCTGGCCGTCGGACTGCTCGCCACCCACGTTCTGGGCGAGCGTGATGCCGGTGCACAGGCGCTCGCCGCGGACACTCCGGCCGCCGCCGAGGCGCGCACTTCGGATCGACTATCCCGCTGAAGGAACCCTGTTCCCCCCGACAGCGTCGCGCCCACCGTCCTGTGGACGGACGAGACCGGGGCGTCGATCGGTGGAACGTCGTGGTCCGCGACGACACCGGCGCCGACGTGCTGACGACGTCGGTCGACGCGCCGCGCTGGCGACCGTCGGAGGACGAACTGGAAGCGGATCAAGGAGCGCAGCGCCGAGCGCGATGCCGAGGTCGCCGTCGCCGGCGTCGACCAGACCGAATCCCGCGACGACGCTGTCGTCGGCGCGCGTGCACATTCGCACGTCGAAGGACCCGGTCGGCGACGCCCTCTTCTATCGCGAGGTGCCGCTGCCGTTCCTGACGGCCGTGCAGGATCCGTCCCGCATCCGGTGGCGCTTCGGCACCGATCGACGAGGAGTCCGGCCCGCCGATCGTGCTGCAGAACCTGCCGGTGTGCGGCAACTGCCACTCGTTCGCGGACAACGGCAGCGTGCTCGGCCTCGACGTCGACTACGGCAACGACAAGGGCGCGTACGCCATCATGCCGGTGTCGAAGCACATGGTGATGAACGACGACGAAGATCATCACCTGGGCCGACTACAAGCGCGAGGACGGCGAGCTCACCTTCGGGCTGCTGTCGCGCGTGTCGCCGACGGGACGGTACGTCATCAGCACGGTGAAGGACCGCTCGGTGTTCGTCGCCATTCCCGACCTCATGATCTCGCAGCTCTTCTTCCCCATCAAAGGCATCCTCGTCGTCTACGATCGGGAGACGAAGACGTTCGCGGCGCTGCCGGGCGCCGACGACCCGCAGTACGTGCAGAGCAACGCGGTGTGGAGCCCCGACGGCAAGGAGATCGTGTTCGCCCGCGACGAAGGCCTACCACGCGGAGCGCCTCGAGCAGCAGAACAGCGCGCTGGTCGACGAGAAGGACGTCCCGGAGTTCACCGTCGACAAGAAGCCGTTCCGCTACGACCTGTACCGGATCCCGTTCAACGACGGGAAGGGCGGAACGCCGGAGCCGGTCGCAGGGCGCGTCGGGCAACGGGATGAGCAACTTCTTCCCGAAGTACTCGCCGGACGGCAAGTGGATCGTCTTCTGCAAGGCCAAGAGCTACATGCTGCTCCAGCCCGACAGCGAGCTGTACATCGTTCCCGCCGACGGGCGGCGCCGCGCGACGCCTGCGCTACAACACCGCGCGCATGAACTCCTGGCACAGCTGGTCGTCGAACAGCCGCTGGCTGGTCTTCTCGTCGAAGGTGAACGCGGCCGTACACGCAGCTCTTCCTCACGCACATCGACGACGCACGGCAACGACAGCCCGCCGGTCCTGCTCGAGCGCTTCACCTCGCCGGATCGGGCCGCGAACATCCCCGAGTTCGTGAAGCTGTCGGGCGACGCGATCGCGGACATCCGGGAGCAGTTCCTCGATCCGTACTCGTTCCTGCGCGCCGGGATGGCCAACGAGCACACGGGCGACCACGCGGGCGCGGAGCGCGCCTACCGGCGCGGGCTCGAGCTCGCTCCGGACGACGCCGAGCTGCGCAATGCGCTCGGATGGACGCTGTTCCAGGACGGGCCGATCGACGGAGGCGGTGGCGGAATACGAGCGAGCGCTCGCGGCGAATCCGCGACCACGCGAAGGCGCACAACAACCTGGCGCTCGCGCTGGTCGAGCTCGGCGCAGCTCGAGGAGGCGGCCGGCCACTTCACAGGCATCGCTCGCGATCGAGCCCAAGGCGGAGATCTACAGCGACCTCGGATTCACCATGGCGCAGCTCGGCAAATCGCAGCGAGGCGCTCGCCGACTACCAGAAGGCGCTCGAGCTCGACCCGAGCTGCGCGTCGGCGCACGTGAACCTGGCCGTCGACGCTTCGTGCAGGCGGGCGACCTCGCGCGAGGCCGAGTCGCACTACCGGCAGGCGCTTGCCGGACGAAGCCACCGCCGAGACGCACAACGGGCTGGGCTACGTGCTCGCCCAGCAGGGCCGGACCGACGAGGCCATCGCGGAGTTCCGGCAGGCGATCGACGCCAACCCGAAGTTCACGCCCGCCTACAACAACCTCGCCGACGCGCTGGCGAAGCAGGGCAAGCTCGAGGAGGCCGCGGACGACCTACCGGCGCTCGCTCGCGGAGAAGCCGAGCCGCCGGCGTGTCAGCAACGCGCTCGGCGCCGTCCTGCGCAAGCTCGGCAAGGCGGACGAGGCGGACCGAGCTCGGCAAGGCGACGCCGACGGAATGAGACAGCCGAGGCGGCGGGCCCCGGACGTAGACGTCGCCGGCGAAGCGGGGATCGTCGGGCCCCGCCCGCCGCGTTCCGGCGCATTTGGTCGCGGCGGACCGACTCACGATCCGCCCCGAGGGCGCGTTGCGAGCAAGGCGCATGCCGTCTCGCCGGCGCACGCGCGCTTGCCGAGCGCGGGCGCGCTTCGGTACTCTCCCTTCTGCCTCGACGGAACAGCCGGAACCACGCGTGAACCAACGCCTCGAAGCCGCTTCGCCAAGATCGTCCAGAGCTCGCGCTGCGAGCTCGCGCGCGGCGCGCTCGAGATCGCGCCGCATCGCGTATCCCGACCTCGATCCGGACGCGACTCGCTCGCGGACGCTCGATCGCCTCGCCGAACGCCGTCCGCCCGCGGCCTCATGCCGGGCTACTTCGGCGGTCGATCGCGCGCTCACGGTCGTCGCGCTTCCTCTTCGGCGAATGCGGCTTCGCCGGCAATACCGACGACCTACTACGACGTGCGGAACAGCTTCCTGAACGACGTCCTCACGCGCCGCACCGGCATCCCGATCACCCTGTCGACCGTGCTGATCGAGGTCGGCACCCGCGTCGGCGTCCCGTTCGAGGGCGTCGGCTTCCCGGACACTTCCTCGTCCGCGTGCCCGGCGGGCGCGCGGCGAGTCGCTTGATCCTCGACCCGTTCCACGGCGGCCAGCGCGTCGACGACGACGAGCTGCTCGAGCGCCTGCGCACGCTCGCCGATGCGAGCAAGGGCCCCGCCGTTCGAGACCGTGCCGCCCGAGTTCCTGACGCCGACGTCGCCGCGCGCGATGCTCGGCCGCATGCTCCGGAACCTGCTCCGCATCTACCTCGAGCGCGACGCCGATCGCCGAGGCGCTGCTCGCCGTCGACCTCCTGCTCGTGCTCGTCGCCGCAGGGCGCGGACGAGATCCGCACGCGCGGCTTCTTGTACGAGCGGCTGGGTTGTCCTGCCGCCGCGGCGGTGCGACTTCCGCCGCTACCTCGAGCTCGCGCCGCGACGCCGAGGACATGCGAGCAGGTGCGGACGCGCCTCTCACGTCCTCCTTCGACGACACCCCGACGCATACACTGACGGCGCGTCGCGTCGTTGTGCGCGCGCACGAGCGCGTGTATCGGGAGTCGAGCCGTACAGCCTGCGACAGGGAGGTCGTCATGTCGTGGTTGGACGTTCCTGGTGTCAGCGACGAGCACCGGCTGGCCGCGGAGATCGCGAACGAGCCGCAGTGGGTCGTGTTCGACGACGCCGTCGGCGAGGACGTGTGGGCGGAGCAGGAGGTCGAAGAGATCTCGCTCGCCGCGGTGCGGTGGATCGGTCTCTCGGTCACCGCGGGCATCGTACCCATCGACTAGGATTCCCTGGCCGAAGTCGTATCGGCCGCCCGTCTCGTAGGCGCGCAGGAGCAGGCGCGCAACCGTCGCGCGATGCACCTCGTCGGGCCCGTCGTAGATGCGGGCGAAGCGCGCGTGGCGGTACATGCGCTCGAGCGGCGTGTCGGCGCGTGACGCCCTTGGCGCCGAACACCTGGATGGCGCGGTCGATGGCGTTGTGCAGCATCTGCGCGCCGACGACCTTGATGATGCCGATCTCGACGCGCGCCGGATCGCCGCTGATCGATCTTGTGCGCGGCGTCGAGCGTGAGCAGCCGGCACGCCTGGATCTCGGCGGCGGTGTCGAAGACCATCTGCTGGACCTGACTGCTTGTCGGCGAGCGGCTGGCCGAAGGCGATGCGCGCGTTGGCGCGCTCGCACATCAGGTCGAAGGCGCGCTGCGCCTGGCCGAGCCAGCGCATGCAGTGGAAGATGCGGCCCGGGCCCGAGCCGCTGCTGCGCGATGAGGAAGCCCGGCGCCGCGCTCGCCGAGCAGGTTCGCGCGCGGCACGCGCACGTCGTCGTACGCGACCTCGCAGTGGCCGCCGTAGCATGCCCATGCACCGGCACGTCGCGCACGATGCGTGTAGCCGGGCGTGTCGGTCGGGCACGACGATCATGCTGAACGCCGCGTGCGCGCGGCGCGTCGGGCTCGGTCGCGCACCATGACCGTCGTGTAGGCGGCGACGTTCGGCGCCGGTCGTGAACCACTTGCGGCCGTTGATCACCCAGTGGTCGCCGTCGAGGACGGCGCGCGTCTGGAGCTGCGTCGGATCGGAGCTGGCGACGTCGGGCTCGGTCATCGCGAAGCTCGGGAACACCTCGCCCGCGACCAGCGGCCGGAGGTAGCGATCGCGCCACTCCGGCGACGCGTACAGGTTCAGCATGATCGAGTCCTGCAGCGAGTGCGTGCCGAGCGCGACCATCGCGTGCTCCGCGCGGCCGACGACCTCGTTGACGTAGACGTAGTCGAGGAACGGCAGCCCGCCGCCGCCGAGTCTCGTTCGGATGGCCGAGCGCCCACAGGCCCGCCGCCTTCGCCTCGCCCATGAGGCGCGCGCAGCGTCGCGCGCGCCCGTCGTCGCCGCGATCGAGCAACGGCCTCGGCCGGGATAGATGCGCTCCTCGACGAAGCGGCGTACCTTCGCGCGGATCGGACGGACGTGGGGAGGTACTTCGGAAGCTCATGGCGGCGACGCATAGCACGATCCGACCCGTCCCGAAGCTCCTCCTCGTGACCGACCGGCACGCGACCGGCGGACGCCCGCTCGTCGACGTCGTCGCGCGGGCGCTCGACGCGGGGCTGCCGGCGGTGCAGCTCCGCGACAAGGACTCCCCGGCCGCGAGCTCCACGCGCTCGCCGTGCGGCTCCGCGAGGCGACGCGACGCACCGGCGCGCTCCTCTTCGTCAACGATCGCGTCGACGTGGCGCGCGCGGTCGACGCCGACAGGGTGCAGCTCGGCGCCGCGTCGCTGCCGATCGACGTCGGCCCGCACGCTCCTGTCGGACACCGTTCTGTCGGCGCGCTCGGACGCACGCGCCGGATGAAATCATGGAGACGACCGCCGACTTCGTGCTCTTCGGTCCGGTCTACGACACGCCGTCGAAGCGCGCATTCGGCCCGCCACAGGGCGAGCGCAGCTCCGCGCGGCGGTCGCCGTCGCGCGGGTTCCGGCTGCTCGCGATCGGCGGCATCGACGCGTCGCAACGTCACGCGCGTGTCGCAACGCGGGCGCCCACGGCGTGGCGATCATCCGCGCCATTACTTGCGGCACCCGGCACCGGCATTGTGACCCGCGCATTTCTCGACACGCTACGTTGACCCACCCCGCCCGCGGGTTAGGCGTCGACCATGAGCTGTATCTTCTGCCGCATCGTCGCCGGGGAGATTCCGGCGGAGATCGTGGCGAAGGACGACGCACGCGGTCGCGTTCCTCGACATCACGCCGCTCGCGGACGGCCACACGGTCGTCGTGATCCGCGGCGCGCACGTCGCCGACGATCGAGGACGATGCCGGCCGACGAGCGCGCGCGGCCTCTTCCGCGACGGTCGCGCGTCTCGCGGGGCCGGTGCGAGCGACGGCCGTCGCCGCCAGGCAGCACGATCGGGATCAACAACGGCGAAGCGACCGGCCAGACGATTCCCGCACGTCCACGTCCACATCGTGCCGCGGCTGGGCGAACGACGGCGCCGGCAGCGTGCACACCATCTTCCGGGCGGGGACGCGACGCGGCGGTCGCGGAGGTTGGGAAGGAGATTCGAAAGGCCATCGCGTGACGCGACCTCGCCCGCGCGGCCTTCGCCGCAGTCCGATCGTCCGCGGACTCGACGACGACCCCGCGCTGGCTCTCGTGCCGCTATCTCTACGACGCGGCCGGCAGCGACGCTCTTCGAGCGCATCACCGAGCAGCCCGAGTACTACCTGACGCGCGTCGAGGCGCGGCTCCTCGCGCGCTGCACGCGCGCGACATCGCGCGCGCTGGCCGGTCCCGTCGACGCTCGTCGAGCTCGGCGCCGGCATCGGCGCGGAAGACGCGCCTCCTGCTCGCGGCGTGGGCGATGCACGGCGCACGCGCTACGTGCCCGTCGACATCTGCGCCGACATGCTCGACGACGACCGCCGACCGCGCTCGCGGCCGAGTTCGCCAGGCTCGCCGTCGAGCGCGCTCGCGTGCGCGCTACGAGCAGGCGTTCGCCGCGCCTCGCGCGCGCTGTCGCCGCTGACGCTGTGTCTTCTCGGCAGCTCAGCCTCGGCAACCTGAACCCGGCCGAGCAGGACGAGCTCTTCGCGACGCTCGCCGACGCGCTCCGGCGCCGGCGACCACGTGCTCCTCGGCCTCGACCTCGTGAAGGACCCGGCCGTCGCTCGACGCCGCGTACAACGACGCCGCGGGCGTCACGGCGACGTTCACGAAGAACCTCTTCGTGCGCATGAACCGCGACCTCGGCACGGCGCTCGACCTCGACGCGATCGAGCACGTCGCGTGGTACGACCGCGCGCGCGACCGCGTCGAGATCTACGCGCGCTTCACGCAGGCCGGCGACGATCGCGCTCGCCGACGCAGCGGCCGCGCGCTTCCGATCGGCCGCCGGCGAGCTCGTGCATGACGGAGATCAGCACGAAGTTCCGCGTGCCGGTCGATCGCGGCGCTCGCCGCGCGCCACGGCCTCGACGTCGTGCGCGACGTTCGGCGGCGACCACGCGCGGCTATCGCGCTGATGCTGTTCCGCCGCCGGCGCGTCCGCGCCGTGGCGCGGCCGCGACGTCGTCGCGCAGCGGCGCCTCGGCGAGCGCGCGCGCACGCACCGCTCGAGCTGGTCGCGCCGCTCGACGAGGCGGCGCTCACGCGGCAGTGGAGCCCGCTCATGAGCCCGATCGTCTGGGACCTCGGGCACATCGCGAACTTCGAGGAGCAGTGGATGCGCCGCGGCGCATCGCGCCGAGCCGCCGCCGCGACGACGCCGCCCGCCACCGCGACCATCTCTACGACGCGGTCGCGCACGCGCGCGCGACTCGCGGCGCCGCTGCCGCTCCTCGACCGCGCCGGCGCCGACGCCTACCTCGACGAGGTCCGGCACGCGAGACGCCTCGGCGCGATCGCGCGCGCCGCGTTTCCGACCGGCGATCCGCTCGCTGCGCGACGGCTTCGTGCACGCGATGCTGGCGCAGCACGAGGCGCAGCACACGGAGACGATCCTGCAGACGATCCAGCTGATCGACGACCTCGTCTACGAGCCGCGCGCGCCGCGCGGTGCCGCGCGGCGGCGCGCGCTCGTCGTCGACGAGTGCCGGCAGGCGCTACGTGCCCGGCAGGCCCGTTCCTCATGGGCACCGACGACCGCACGCTCGCCTACGACAACGAGCGGCCGGCGCACGAGGTCGACGTGCCGCGTTCCGCATCGACGCTGCGCCGGTCACGAACCGCGCCAGTACCTCGCGCTTCATGCGACGACGGCGGCTACCGCCGGCGCGAGCTCTGGGACGAGGATGGGCGCGACCTGGCTCGCGACGCGCGCGCGTCGCGGCATCCGGCGCGGATGGATCCGGCAGCGCGCGACGGCGCGTGGCGTCGAGCGCGCGTTCGGCCGCGTCGAGCCGCTCCTGCTCGATCAGCCGGTCGTCCACGTGTGCTGGTACGAGGCGCGCGCGTGCGCGCGCTGGGCCGGCAAGCGCCTCCCGACCGAGGCCGAGTGGGAGAAGGCCGCCGCGTGGGACCTCGAGCGCGCTCGTGCCGCGCCGCTATCCGTGGGGCGACGCGCCCGCCATCGCCCGAGCACGCGAACCTCGATCAGCGCTGCTTCGCGCCGCGCCGCGCGTCGGCGCGTACCCGCAGGGGCGAGCTACTTCGGCTGCCACCAGATGCTCGGCTGACGTGTGGGAGTGGACCGCGAGCGACTTCGCGGCGTACCCGGGCTTCGAGGCGTTCCCGTATCCCGAGTACTCGGCGATCCACTTCGGCACGCGGCTACAAGGTGCTGCGCGGCGGCTCGTGGGCGACGCAGCCGATCGTCGCGCGGAACACGTTCCGCAACTGGGACCTCCCGCAGCGCCGGCAGATCTTCGCCGGCTTCCGCTGTGCCAGCGACGGCTGAGCGGCTCGCGCGCGGCGCTCGCCGACCTGCCGGTCGTGATCGACGCGCGCCGCGTGCGGACACGGCGCGGTCGACGGTGCCGTCGTACGGCGGGCCGCGGCCGACGCTCGATCGTGACGCTCGCGGGGCCGGCCGGCTTCGGCGAAGGGCGAGCACGTCGGCTGGACCGACGACGCGCACGTCGCGCTTCGCGGCGCACGCTCGATCGCTGGTGCCTGCAGCGGCGGCCGTGGCGGCTCGGCGACCCTCGTCCGCGCGCCACGCGCGACGCGGCCTCGATGCCCTACGACCGCGCCGCCGATCGAGATGGCCGGCGATCGAGCTCGCGCTCCGCCAGCGCTGGACGACGCTCGGCGACGCTCGCGGGCGTCACGCCGCGCGCGCGTCCGCACGGTCGTATCGTTCGACGCGACCGCCGATCCGGTCGCCGAAGCCGCGCGGCACGCCGGACGCTCGCGCTCAAGGTCGACGTCGACGCGGCGTGGCCCGACGGCCGCCTGGCGCGCGCTCGCGCTCGCGGGGCGCGTCGCGATCCTCGACTGGAAGGGCGGCGGCGATGCCGACGCGTACGCGCACGCGCCCGCTGCGCTGCCGGATGCGCTCCACGAGGACCCGGCCGACGCCCTACCCCGCCGGACATCGCGCGGCGCATCTGCCGCTCGACGCGGCGATCACGAGCCGGCGGCGCTCGACGGACGTCGCGCCAGCGTGCGTGCAACCTGAAGCCGCGCGCGCATGGGCGGCGTGCTCGACGCGATCGCGCGCGGCCGCGCGACTGCGCGCGCCGCGACATCGGCGATCTACTTCGGCGGCATGTTCGAGGTCGGGGTCGGGCCGGCGTCACCTCCGTGACCTCGCCGCGCCTTCTCAGCCCCGACGGCCCGAACGACCTGACGCCGATCCCGATCAGGCGGGACTGGATTCGCGCGTCAGCCTCGCCGCGCCGACCGTGCGCGTTCGCGGCTGGGCGGCCGCGGCGTCATCCACCGAGCGGGCGACGAGGAGGCTGCCCTCCTCGCCGCCCGTTCCAAGCCTAGTCGTCGCCTCCGCCGTGATGCCCGTGACCGCCACCGCCGTCGTGCGAGCCCTGGTCGCCGTCCCCGCCCTGGTCGTCGTCGTTGTGGTCGCCGTCGTCGTGGCTGCCATCGTCGCTGCTGTCATCGTGGCTGCTGTCGTCGTCGCCGCGTACGCACGGGTTCGGATCGCACGACGACGCCGTCACGACCACGGCCACCTTCGGCGAGGCACGCCTCCGGGCGTCGGACCGGCGACGCAGACGCTGCGCCCGTGGTCGCATTCCCGTGGTCGTCGTCGTCGCCCGGGAAGCGCGCCGTCGACGCTGGACGGAGGCGACGCAGCACACCGTGTCGACCGGCGGCACGGCGCAGGGATCCAGGAGCACGACGTTGCCGAGCTCGGCGCTGCCGCCGGCGGTGCAGTCCTCCGGCGTCCGCACCTCGCACTCGACGCCGCCGTCGTCCGGCGTGCAGCATGCGAATGCGCCGTTCGCCGAGTCCGTCGCCTCCCAGCTCACCGACGAGGCATCGTCGGCGGCGGTCTCGGCATCCCGGACGACGATGGTCGCGCCGCGCGGGTCGAAGGTCAGCTCGCGGATGTGCTTGCGGAGCTTGTGCTTCGCCTTGCCGAAGGTGCAGAAGATCGCACGGCTGCCGCCGAGCGAGCCGGTCTTGAAGCTGCCGACCACGCCATCGACGACCACGTCGTAGTCGGTTGGCCTCGAGGCCGCGCGCGCGCACGATCAGCTTCGCCTTCGACCCACGGCCGAGCGATCAGCACCGCCACGCCCTCCGCACCAGCCGGTGCTGCCGCGGTCGCCGAAAGAACCGCCTTCACCACGACCTTCGTCGCGCCGACAGTGGGTGGCGTCGACAGCAGCACGCGCCGAGCGCGCCCACCATCAGCCCGCCAGTGATCCAGGGACGTCGAGAGCCGGCAATCATGTGCGTGTTCCTCCTGATGCAGGTTACGATGCTTCGTTGAACGTCGACCGAACCGCGGCTGACGTCAATAGGGTCGGTGGTACGAGTGACCGCGGCGGATCGAGCGTGCGTGGAAACGCAGATGGCTGCGACCTTGGTCGTGGGAACAGTCGGGGCGCACGAGAACGCCATCTGCGGATAGAGGCCCTTGCGCGAATGGGACCGGACCGTCACATGCGACGACGATGCAGCGACCTCGGCGCACACGGCGTGAGCGAGCCGCCCGCACCAACCTGCCTCCCCGTTCTATCGATTGGTTTACCGGGTGGTTCGCCGCGTCCCCCGGGGCACAGTGGTCACCTACGGCCAGGTGGCCGCGATCCTCGGCCAGCCGCGCGCGGCGCGCGCCGTCGGCATGGCCCTCGGCGCTCCGTACGGCGCAGCTCGATACGGTGCCCTGGCAGCGGGTCATCGCCGCGCGAGCGGGCGGTGCAGCCACCGCGACGGGTTCTGGGCGTCGGTCCAGCAGGACCTCCTCGAGCGCGAAGGCGTACGCTTCGACCGCCACGGGCACGTCGATCTGCGCACCGTACGCCTGGGCCGGCCCGCGCAAGGAGTGGTCGACAAGCTCGGACCGAGCTCTGATCCCCGTCGCTACGGCAGGAAGTAGAACGCGAGCCCGCAGCATCACGTACACCGCGAGCAGCAGACGCGCCCTCGAGCCAGTTCGACTCGCCGTCCTGCGCGACCAGGTTCACCACGCCGACCGCGATCACCACCGCGAGCACCTCGAACGGCGGTGAACCGCAGGTCCATCGGCGCCGTGCGGCATGACGTACGACGACGAACACGAGCACGCGGCGCCACGAACAGCGCGATCTGGATGCTCGAGCCGATCGCGATGCTCAGCGCCAGGTCCATCTGGTTCTTCATGCGCGACCAGCACGGCGGTCGAGTGCTCGGCGGCGTTGCCGATCGATCGCGACCACGATCACGCCGACGAAGACCTCGGTGAGCCCGAGCGCGTGCGACGCCTCCTCGACGGCGCCGACGAGCAGCTCGCTCATCCACGCGACCAGCGACGGTCGCGACGAGCAGCGTCGAGCGACGGCGCGCCGGCACGCGCGCCGGTGCGGCATCGTGCGCGTGCTGGCGTGCTGCCTGGCCCGCGTAGAGGTGCTTGGTGCGTGCGCAGGCTGAAGAGCAGGCTGCAGGAGGTAGGCGACGAACAGCACGACCGCGATCTCGAGCGACAGCCCGCGCTCGAGCAGCCGCCTCGCGCTCGCGGTGATCAGGCCTGGTCGCGTGACCGCGTGCTCGACGCACGACGTGGAACACGCGCGGGGATGACGAGGCCCGATCGCCGCGAGCGCGAGCAGCGTCGGCTGCCGCGCCGGCCGCGGCGCGGTCGAACGTCTGGCGCTCGCGGCCGCATGCCGCCCGCGACGATCGAGGCGCCGAGCACCGAGCAAGCACGTTCCCGATGATCGAGCCGGTGAGGCTCGCCTTGACGACGTCGTAGAGCCCGCGCTGCGAGCGCCACAAGCGCGATGATCAGCTCGGCCGCGTTGCCGAACGTCGCGTTCGAGCAGCCCGCCGATGCCGGCGCCGAGCCGGCGCGCGCGAGCTGCTCGGTCGCGTCGCCCATGACGCCCGGCGAGCGGGATGATCGCGAGCGCGGCGCACGCGAACGACGGCGGTCGCGCTCCAGTGAGCCACTGGTCGGCGAGCGCGGCGACCGGCACGAACACGAGCAAGGCCTGCAGCGCGTTCTCGCCGACCGCAGCCACGGGTGGCACGGCGGCTGGCGCGCGCCGTCACCGCAGGGAGTCTCCATCGCGCCCGCGTTCTTGGCGACCCGTCTGGGCGCACGCCGGGCGCCGCGCCCCGTCGCCGCGCCGCTTGCCGCGACGCCGCCGACGCCGTAGGCGGGCGCATGGCCGACTCCGGCTTCGCCGCCCTCCAGGCGCTGATCGATCGGAGCGTCCGCACGGCGACGCCGTCTGATCGCGGATTCGATCGCGCTTCCCGAGCGGCAGATGAGCGCCGCCGAGCTGGTCGCGTTCTGGAAGCGACGCGCGCATGATGGCGATGGCGACGGTCGGCCCCGCCGGCCAGCCGCACGTGGCTCCGGTGCACTCGGAGCTCGACGGCACGACGCTGCGGCTCGTCGTCTACGACAACACGATCCGGCGCGCCGACCTCTGCGACCAATCCGCGCGTCGCGTTCACGACCTGGAAGGACGGCGCGGCGGCGATCCTCTACGCCGTGCGCGCGCGAGGTGCTGCGGGAGCCCTGCGAGGCGCGCGCTGCCGGAGCGGCGCGCCGCCGCCGGGTCGTGGTACGATCGAGGTGCGCCTCACGCGCGCTACGCCATGCGCGCGCCCGAGCGCTCGTGAGCTCGGTCGTCCTCGACGCCGTCCGCGTCGACGTCGCGCGCGGTCGCATCGATCTCGACGGGCTTCTCGCTCGCGGTCGAGCCCGGTGAGGCGGTCGCGCTCGTCGGCCCGAGCGGCAGGCGGCAAGACGACCGCGCTTCAAGCTCGCGAACGCGCCGCCTCCCGAGCGCCGGCACGTGCGCGTACGTCGACGGGCCGCGCCACGACCGAGTGGGATCCGATCGGCGCTCCGCCGTCGTACCGGCTGGGTGATCCAGGAGACCGGCCTTTCCCGCACCTGACGGTCGGCGAGAACGTCGCGGTCGTTCCTGAGATCGTCGGCTGGGAGGCCGCCCGCATCCGCGCGCGCGTCGACGAGCGCTGCGCGCTCGTCGGCCTCCCCGCCCGGCAGTATCGCGCGCGCCGACCGCACGAGCCTCGGGCGGGCAGCGCCGGCGGCTCGCGCGCGCGCTCGCGGCCGAGCCGTCGGTCGTGCTCCTCGACGAGCCCTTCGGCGCGCTCGATCCGGCAGGACGCGCTTCGCGCTGCAGGGCGAGTTCCGCACGCTGCGCGAGCGCCTGCGCGCGACCGCGCTCTTCGTCACGCACGACCTCGGGAGGCCGTGCGCGTCGCCGACCGCATCGCCGTCGTCGACGCGGGCGCGTCGCGGAGGTGCTCGCGCCGGGCGACGTCGCGCGGAGCCCGCACTCGCTCGTCGCGCGCTCCGGGAGGCGAGCGGCCTTCAGATCGGACAGGTCGCCCAGGCGACGTACGAGCACGTCGTCCTCGTCGTCGCGTCGGTCGGCCTCGCGACGGCGATCGGCGTGCCGCTCGGCATCCTGGCTCACCCGCCGCCCGGCGTGGGAAGCGTCCCGTCATCGGTTTCGTGAACGTCGTGCAGACGATCCCGAGCCTGCGCTCCTTCGGACTCTGCTGATCCCGATCCTCCTGGGGCTTCCCGGCATCGGCCCCTGCGGACGGCGCTGGTCGCGCTGACGCTGCTACGCGCTGCTGCCGATCCCAGAACACGGTCGACCGGGCATCGCCGGCCGTCGACCCCGGAAGCCGCGCGAGGTCGCCGGTCGGGATCGGCATGATCGCGGCGGCGCAGCGCCTGCGGCGCGTCGAGCTGCCAGCAATACGTAACTGAACGAAGTTACC